>DGYMI06202__coassemble_1524_pt1 | contig 12257 bp, 11 predicted proteins | sample DGYMI06202__metabat2_low_PE_019 | metagenome-assembled genome bin DGYMI06202 | reverse complement strand
TGAGCAACATGGGGGCGATGGACCTGATCTAACGCTCAGCCGCGCCCAGTAGACGGTGAGCACGCAAGACCCGATTAGGAACTCGGTCTAATCGGGTAATTTGGCGATCCCTTTTTAGAAACCAGATCTCGCGGAGCCGGTAAAGCGGACTGGCTTTAGCCAGGAGCATTTACTCCGAGGATTTACTGCATGGAGCTAAACAACTCCTGGGCGCCGGCTTCGTCCCAGAGGACAACGTTGCCGACGTTGGTGTCCATGAATCCACCGACCGGTACGGTTTCGGTGTCCACGCCGGAAGACATCGCTAGTGCTACGCGGGCAAGGTGCCAGACGTGGTCATCTTCGTTGACCATAAACGACTTCGAGGTGTTGTTGATCAAAGAGATAGCGCGGAATGGATTGATCAAAGTTGCTGGAGAGGTGATTTTGTCCAGGAGGGCGGCGAAGAATTCACGTTGTCGCTGTACGCGATCCAAATCGCCTTGCGCGGTAGCGCGGGTGCGGACATAGCCTAGTGCGTCGGCGCCTTTTAGGTCTTGGCAACCGGCGGCCAAATCAATACCAGCGAGAGGATCTGTGATGGCTTCTTCCACACAGATTTCTACACCACCGACGGAATCGACGACATTCGCAAGTCCGCCCATACCGATTTCGGCGTAGTGGTCAATACCGACGCCCGTTGCCTCCTCGACGGTTTGTGCGAGCAGTTGCGGGCCGCCGTAGGTAAAGGCAGCGTTGATCTTATCGGAGCCGAATCCTGGCACATTGACGTAGCTATCACGTGGGATAGACACCAATTGCGCTGTGCCAGAACGTGGAATATGCAACAGCATAATCGTGTCGGTGCGGCCGATGCCGACATCGCCACCAGTTCCGAGCTCAGCTTGGTCTTCTTCGCTTAAGCCTTGGCGGGAGTCCGAACCAACCAGTAACCAATTTGTGCCGGAACCGCTGGAGGCATTGCCAGGAGGCAGCGCATCGGTGCGCGAGAGCCGAGAATCTGTCCAGAAGACAAAAAGCACGAGGGAGATAACCAGCGCGAGAACAATCCAGCCTGAGCAGCCGAAGAAACGCTTGACAGGGTTGCCACGTTTGCGTCGGGCTCCGCCTTGACGTGGGGGAATACCACGGCCCGTTCCACGCCTGGTTCCACGACCGCGGGATCCGCCGACCTGCCCGGCTCCTTGAAACTGCCGTTGAACTGGTGCTTGGTTGTCTGCGTTATAGCCTTCCGGCGGCATCTGCTGGCGAGGGCGCCGATGGGAAGCATTCGCTCCAGCGGTGCCAGCAGCGGCAGACCCCGCAGAGGCACCCGTGGTGCGTGCTGCGTGAGGGCCGATATCGAAGCGGGTGGCCTCAGGCTGCTGACGGTCGGTAGAAGGAATGACCGCACGGAAGGACCTGGCCGAAGGTTCTTGGCGGCTCTGCGGCTGCGGCTGCGGGGTGCGCGGCGTGCGGAGCGGCTGCTGCGCACCACCCCGGGAAGCGGGACGCTGGGACCCAGGACGCTGTGGACTTCCACCTTCGCGGCGCATGACGGGGCGACCGTAGCGGTCTCTTAAAGGCTGCCCATCGGCGCCAATGACATAACGAGACGAGCGGTCGCCAGCACGGCGGGATTCGCGGTCGGGGTCATGGCCGGAAGAATTCATGGCTTAAGACTACAAGCCGTAGGCCCTGATCTAGAACCAATCTGCAGCGGCGCGCAGGATTCGTGCGGGATTACAGACCGAATATGGAGAGATCTCCCAGCAAGGAATAACCGACAAAAGCGATGGCATCGATAAGAAAATGTGCGATGACAAGGGGCCACACGCGCCCGGTGCGGTGGTAGAAGTAGCAAAAGACGAGGCCCATGATGATATTGCCGAAGCCAGCGGAGACACCTTGGTAGAGGTGATAAGAGCCGCGCAACAGCGAAGACGCGCCGATAATCGCGGGAAGTGACCAGCCGAGGTGCTTGAGCCTAGTCATCAGCCACATGACCACCACGATTTCCTCGCCGAAAGCATTGGCGCCCGACCATAACAGCAGCGCGGGCGCTTCAACCCACGGGTTAGTAAATGCGGTAGGGATAACTTCCATGGACAGGCCCAGGTGCACGGCGGAGACATAGAGGACAAGCCCCGGGATGCCGATGAAGGCGGCGAGACCGGCACCCCAGCTGATATCGGAAAGTTTCGGCATGGCCAAGCGAATCCCAGAGCCGGCGAGCAAAAACAACGCGAGCGCGCCATAGGCAAATAACACCCCAGCCGAGCACAGCTGCAACGCAATATCCAACCACGCCAAGTCAGACTGCGGTGCATTCAGCGTGACGCTTTGTTCGTTTAATGGTGCGGGGTCTAGGAGGGCATCGACAAGCCGCAAGATGGCGCGTACGCCGGAGATACCAAAGGTAATCGCTAGGACGATGAGAATTTCCGCGCGGATGCGCTGCGGGGAATCCGAAACGGTCATGAGGATATAAAACCTTAAGCGTGAAGCGACGATGCCAGGTGCAAAAGCTCGGCATCAGATAGCGTGATTGAGCCTACTTGAACGCCGATTGAGGACCACGGGACGGAAATTGCCGGCAGCTGCGCGACATTAAACAACGAACCCCACGGCGACCACCGGGTTTGTTCCATGAAGTTCTCCTCGTGGTCCAGCGCCAAGAACGTGCCAATCGGTGGCGGGGTATAGGCAAGCATGGGCGTGAGGATTGCATCGACTTGCCAGCAGTCGGCCAAAAGGCGGGGGAGGCCGGAGGCGTGGCGGAGGGCATCGGCAAGCATGCGCTTGGACACCTTAAGACCTTGCTGCCTGACCCACTCGAAGTAGCCTTCACCGGCATCCATGCCGGCTAGCCGCGAGGTGAAAATATGCCGGAAAGCTTCAAAGGTGACATCGGCGGTGGGGTAGGGCTTAATCTCTTCGACCGGGTAGCCCGCGGCAGAAAGCTGTGCGGCGGCCTCATCCACCGCGCGCAGATGCCGCGGGTCGATGCGGGTGTGCGCGAAAAGTGGCTGCTTGAGCACGCCAATGCGCGCGGGCGCGGGGCGTGGGGTGATGTCGTGGAGGAAGGCGGCATCGGCAACTGTGCGGGTGATAAACCCCGAAACGCCCAAGTCGGTGCCGGACTGTTTGAAGCCCACCACGCCGCAGGCCGCAGCCGGAACGCGCAGCGAACCGCCGCCATCCGAACCATGTGCCGCGCGCAGCAAACCGCGAGCCACCTGCACCGCGGCACCGCCGGAAGACCCGCCAGGAGTCGCGCCGGGATGCAGCGGATTGACCGGATGCGGCATATCCACCGGTTCCGTATCCACGCGCAGGCCCAGCTCCGGCGTGGCAGATTTCCCCACAATCAGCGCGCCTTGCTCCTCCAGTGCGGCGATGGTGGCATCGGAAGTCTCAGCGTTATAGGCGCGGTGCTTGGCACCCTTCGACGTGGGCATCCCGGCGACATCATTGAGGTCTTTCGCAGATAAAATCCACCCCGACAACCGGCCTTCCGCAAGCGGGCGCCGTGAGATATCAATGTAGGTAAAGCCATGTTCTTGCGGCGTCAGCGTCGATAAATCACGGGACAATTGCGAAAGGCTAAACCTAGAATCCATACACACCCACGTTAGTGGTTTAGATTAGAAGGCATGACTTCAACCGTGGCTTTTTTGGGACCGGCAGGAACTTTTACTGAGGCAGCGCTCGTGGCCTTTGAGAAGGCGGGCGCGGTCAGTGACGTGCAGCAGTTGCCCGTTAATTCCCCCTCGGAGGCTTTCCAGGCCGTGCGCGAGGGGCGTGCGGATTTTGCGTGTGTGGCCATTGAAAATTCCGTGGATGGCGCGGTGACGACTACTTTTGATGCTTTTACAGAAGGGGATGCGCTGCAGGTCTACCAGGAAGTGGACTTGGAGGTCGCTTTCGCCATCATGGTGAAAAAGGGCTTATCGCTTGACGATGTCCACACGATCGCCACGCACCCCGTTGCCTACCAGCAGGTCCGTGGCTGGTTAACGGAGAATATTCCGGATGCGAAGTTCCAGCCGGCGTCATCGAATGGCGCTGCGGCGGAGGCGGTGTCGCGTGGTGAGGTAGATGCGGCGGCTGCCCCGGAGCGTGCGGCGGAGATTTTTGGCCTGGATGTGCTGGCGAATTCTGTAGCTGATGTCAAGGGGGCTACGACGCGTTTTGTGCTCGTCGGTAAGCCTGGCCGGCCTACTGAGCGCACCGGCAATGACCGCACCTCGGTGGTGTTTACGGTGCCGCATGAGCCGGGGTCTTTGGCGAGCATCTTGCAGGAATTTTCCTATCGCAACGTGGATATGCTGCGCATTGAGTCGCGTCCAACGCGTAAGAAATTCGGTACCTATAACTTCTTCATCGATTTGGCCGGCCATATCGAAGATGAGCCGCTGTCTGAGGCGCTGCGCGCGCTGTGGCTGCGCACGGAAAACCTGCGCTTTATTGGTTCTTGGCCGGCAGCGGATCAGTCTGGCCCGAAGTTGGATACTACGGAGTTTGATAAGGCAACGGCTTGGGTAGCAAAGGTGCGCGCGGGTCGCTAGGTTTGATGTTATGACTGGACGAATCATCTTGCTGCGCCACGGCCAAACATTTTCCAACGTAGAACGTTTGCTGGATACTCGTCCACCCGGGGCAGAATTGACCGAACGCGGCCGTGAACAGGCCACGGATGTGGGCATTGAATTGGCTCATTTGGTTGCTGCATGGAAAGGCGAGCAAGGCCGCCTGCGCGGTTTTGTCACCTCGGTTGCTTTGCGTGCACAGCAGACTGCGATGCTGGCTGCGCGTTCTTTTGAATCCACCGTCGGGCTGCCGCCTTTTAGCGTGGACGTTGAAGTGCGCACGGGAATTCATGAGGTTTTTACCGGGGATTATGAGATGAGTAATTCGGAAGATGCTCATCGTAGTTATTCCACGGCGCTGCGCGGCTGGTTAGATGGCGATGTTGAAGCCCGGTGTCCAGGTGGGGAGAACTACCAGGATGTTTTGGCGCGCTATCAGCCAGTGCTGGAGAATATCGCCGCGGGACTTGGTGATGACGACGATGTCGTGGTGGTCTCCCACGGCGCTGCGATCCGTTTGGTGGCAACGCATGCCTCCGGTATTGATGCAGACTTCGCCTTTACTGGCTACATACAAAATTGCCGCTTCGTGGTCTTGGAACCGCGTGGACAGGAGTTCGGACAGTGGACGGTAACGCGCTGGGCGGATTCGGAAGTTAATCAGTAGCTTCGTCAGTAGTTTCCTCAGCATTTTCTTGGAGCCCCACCGTTTCTACGGTGGGGCTTTTTCGTGCTCGGGGGTGGGTAGTCCTACCCCCGTCGTAGCGTGGTGACCTGCTGCTATTGGCTGCAGCTTAAATGCCCCTTTCGGGATTGTTCAACAAACGCTTAAGATGATGCGCATCACATTTTAAGTGCGACCCCCATCACGAAAGTGAGTTCCCGTGAGTGCTGAAACAGTCACCCCAGCCAAGAATCCGCCACGAGGATTAGGAGCGATGGCGGGTGCCATGTTCCTCATGGCTACCTCAGCAATTGGTCCGGGCTTTCTAACCCAAACTTCCGTCTTCACCGTCCAGATGGGTGCGGCGTTCGCTTTTGCGATTTTGCTGAGCATCCTCGTGGACATCGCAATCCAGCTCAACGTCTGGCGCGTTTTGTGTGTCTCCGGCTTACGCGCCAACGAACTGGGCAACACCGTGCTTCCAGGACTCGGATGGTTCTTGGCCATCTTGGTCTTCATCGGCGGCGTGGTCTTTAATATCGGCAACATCGCTGGCTCTGGCTTGGGCCTCAATGCGATGTTGGGCATCGATGCGCGCATCGGCGGCGTACTGTCTGCTGCCATCGCAATCTTCATTTTCTTGTCCAAGAAGGCGGGCATCGCGCTGGACCGCATCGTCGCGGCGCTGGGTGCCATCATGATCCTGCTCATGCTCTACGTAGCGATTGTTTCGCAGCCTCCGGTTGGCGAGGCTCTGAAGAACGCCGTGATGCCGGAGCAGATTGATTTCTTTGTCATTACCACGCTGATTGGTGGCACCGTCGGCGGCTACATTACCTTCGCTGGTGCCCACCGCCTGATTGACTCTGGGCTTTCTGGCCCAGAGCACGTCAAAGACATCACCACTACCTCGGTCATGGGCATTATCATCACTGGTGTGATGCGCGTGCTGTTGTTCCTGGCGGTGCTTGGCGTTGCTGCAACCGGTGTGGCGCTGTCTGAAGACAACACTGCTGCCGATGCCTTCTTCCACGCTGCCGGCGAATTCGGTCTCCGGGCATTCGGTGTAGTTCTCTTCGCCGCCGGTCTGTCTTCGGTTATCGGTGCTTCCTACACCTCGATTACGTTCGTGACCACTCAGCGGGTCGCACCGCGTATCCGTAACTTCCTCACCGTGGGCTTTGTTATCGGCTGCACCATCTTGTTCGTCATCTTGAACTCCGCGCCGCAGAAGCTGCTGATTTTCGCGGGCGCTTTCAACGGCATCATCTTGCCTATCGCTTTCGCCCTGGTGATGTGGGTAGCATTCCGCCGGCGTGACCTCTTGGGAGGCGTGAAGCACCCAGTCTGGCTGCTGGTCGCTGGTTCCCTGGCGCTGATTCTGGAAATCTACATCGGCATCAAGGCTTTCTCTGGCATCGTGAATATGTGGGCTTAACGCAGGAGCAGAAGGAGACAGATGTGCAACCTCATGAGATGACCGCTGCGGATGTGCGCAAGCTTGCCCGCGCTGAGAACCTGACTACGACCTCAGGCTATGCGGCTGGCTTTATGCAGGCGAACCTGCTGGCCGTGCCGCAAGAATTCGCCTTTGACTTCCTGCTTTTTGCGCAGCGCAACCCCAAGTCCTGTCCCATCGTCGGGGTCTTGGAAGCAGGAGAGTATTCCTCGCCCCTTCTGCCCGAGGGCGATATCCGCACCGATATTCCGAGCTACCGCATCTTCGAAGACGGCGAGCTCGTGGACACGGTAACGGATGCGACCGGGTACTGGAGCGAGGACATGGTGGCCTTTTTGATTGGCTGCTCGTTTACCTTTGAAACTGCGCTGGTAGAAAACGGAATCAAGCTGGAACACATTGAACAAGGGCGCAACGTGGCGATGTATCGCACCAGCACCCCCACCGTGCCGGCTGGCATGTTCTCGGGACCGCAGGTTGTATCCATGCGCCCTATTCCAGCCGAGCGCGTCGCGGATGCCGTGCGTATTACATCGCGTTACCCATCGGTGCATGGCGCACCGGTTCATGTGGGCAATCCGGAAGCTATTGGAATTTCAGATTTGTCTAAGCCTGACTTTGGCGAGCCAGTAGAAATCCCCGAAGGACATATTCCGGTGTTCTGGGCGTGCGGTGTAACTCCACAGGCAGTGGTGATGAATTCGCGCCCACGTCTGGCGATTACGCATGAGCCAGGAAAGATGCTGGTGACTGACGCTCGGGACCTGGAATACCAAGTTCCGTAGCGTTAGGGCTTAGAGAACGAAGCGGATTGAGTTATACGCCTTCAGGAGGCTGTCACGGGAAACCGTGGCAGCCTCTTCGCGTTGCCCGGCAGCGATAAGAGTGGCCAAGCGGACGTTGTTTTCAATGTGCTCGTTGTGGATATCGGGAAGATGTGGCAGCGCCAGCAAGAATGTCAGGCGCATGCGTGCGAGCAGGCTGCTCATTTGTTCATCGAGAGTCTCTGAGCCCAGCGATGCCACCAGCGCGCGGTGGAATCGCTGGTTGATGCTAGATACCGCTTGAGCGTCGCCGCTTTCGGCAAAACGACGCGCGGAAGCGGCCAGCTCAATGAGGCGATCAGCGGCGGGGAAATCACCCCACAGCACGCCGGCGTGCTCGAGCGCCATGCGCGCGAGATAGAGGTCTTTTACATAATCCGTATCCGGGGTCGCAATAAAAACCCCGCGGTTGGGGATGCGCTCTACCAGGCGCTCTGCTGCTAGTTCAGTAAAAGCCTCCCGCAAGGTATTGCGGGAGCACTCGAAGCGCTCTGCGGCCTTGACTTCACTAAGTTGCTGACCGGGCTGGTAGTCACCAGCGGAGATTGCATCCCGGATTGCGGATGCCACGGACTGAGAAAGCATAGCCACAAGTTTAGCTAACCTGCTAAAGGTGCGCGGTTAGCTTTCTCATGTGATCGGGCATTATTCGATGGTCGCGATGACCGTGGAAGTAGAAAGCCGGTCGCCTTCTTTGGCCTGCAACTTGATGGTGCCGGTGCGTGGAGCCTTGATGGCAGATTCCATCTTCATGGCTTCAACGGTAGCGATGGCATCGCCTTCGGAAACGGAGTCACCGTCGGCGACTTTCCAGGCGACGAGGTTGGCATCGAAAGGCGAAGTGACTGCGCCGTCAGGGCTCTGCGCGCTGTCTGTGCTCGGGCTGGAGGCTGGGGCGGAGGAATTGAAAAACTCCACTGGGATGCCAACGTTGATGAGCTTGCCGTCGATTTCCACGGCGATGTTCTGGCGCTGGGCGTAGATGGCCTCGACCTTTTCGACCTGATGCGCGGCCGATGGGCGGTAGTTGTGGTCGACCCAGTCAGTAAACACCCCGAGCTTGTCGCCCGTCAGCGCCGTTTCTTCCATCATGTCGCGGTGGAAGGGCAGCACGGTGCGTACGCCTTCTATGTTGAATTCGCGCAGGGCACGCTTGGCGCGGCGTAGGGCGACCTCGCGGGTTGGGCCCCACACAATCAGCTTGGCAATAAGCGAATCGTAGTAAGGCGGGATGATGGAGCCAGAGCGCACGGCAGCATCCACACGGATGCCAGGGCCGGTTGGGGGTTCAAAGCTAACGATACTTCCTGGGCACGGCGCAAAACCGTTGAGGATGTCTTCGGCGTTAATGCGGAACTCGAAGGCATGGCCGTTGGAGGTTGGATCTTCGGTGAAAGACAGGGGCTCGCCAGCGGCGATGCGGATTTGCTCGGCTATGATGTCCACGCCCGTCACAGCTTCGGTCACTGGGTGCTCAACCTGCACACGGGTGTTGACTTCGAGGAAGGAGATAGTGCCGTCTTCGGAGACGATGAACTCGACGGTGCCGGCGCCGGTGTAGTTAACCTTGGAGCAAATTGCGCGGGCGCCTTCGATAATGCCGGTGCGCTGCTTCTCGGTCAGATCCGGTGCGGGTGCTTCCTCAATGAGCTTTTGGAAGCGGCGCTGGGTAGAACAATCGCGGGTGCCAAGCACGGCGACATTGCCGTGGGTATCGGCAAGCACCTGGGCTTCGACGTGACGTGGGTGGGTGAGGAATTTCTCCACGTAGCACTCTGCGCGCCCGAACGCTTCCATTGCTTCGCGGCCTGCGGAGTTGAAAGCTTCCTCGATGTCATCGAGGTTGTCTACGACCTTCAGGCCACGTCCGCCACCGCCATAAGCTGCCTTAATCGCAATTGGAAGGCCGTGCTCTTCGGCGAATTCGCGGGCTTCTTGCCAATCATCGATGGGGTCAGAAGTACCAGGCGCCAGCGGTGCGCCGACTTCTTCGGCGACGCGACGGGCGGCAATCTTATCGCCAAGCAACTCGATGGCCTCTGGCTGCGGGCCAATCCAGACCATGCCGGCGTCTGTGACCGCACGGGCGAAATCGGCGTTCTCAGACAAGAAGCCGTAGCCTGGGTGAATCGCGTCAGCGCCGGCGCGCGCTGCGATATCGAGCAGCGCGGGGACATTCATGTAAGTATCCGAGGCGGAGTTGCCGGTCAGCGCGTAGGCTTCATCGGCAAGCTGCGTGTGCAAAGCCCCAGCATCTGCTTCCGAGTAGATGGCAATGGACTTAATGCCCAGGTCACGTGCGACACGGGCGATGCGCACGGCGATTTCACCGCGGTTGGCAATGAGAATGGTCTTAATGGTCATGAGTGTTTCCCTTAACTTCAAAGCGCACTAGAGCCCCGGGTGGGAGCTGGGCGGCAATATCAATATCTTCATCTAAAACGGTGGCGATAACCGGATAGCCGCCGGTCACGGCGTGGTCGCGCAGAAAGAGCACGGGCTTGCCATTGGGAGGAATCTGCACGGAGCCTGCGACCATGCCTTCTGATGGCAGCTCGCCATCGAGTACGCGCTCGACGGTGGTGTCTGAGTCCAAGCGCAGTCCGACACGGTTGGAATGAGAGCTCACGGTCCACTCGGTATCTAGGAACTGCTGGACATTGTCGCCGAACCAGTTATCGCGCGGGCCGAGCACGCAGCGCAGCGTGGCAACGGTGCGCCCATCGTTGGATTGGCTGACGCGCAGTGGGTTCGCCAGTTGGCCGTCAGTCATACCGGTGGAGCGTGGAAGCACGCCAAGAATGTCGCCGGCGCTGACAGGTGCTGGGCCCAAGCCGGAGAGAACATCCGTGGCCGAGGAACCCAGCTCGGAGTCGGCGATTAACCCGCCGCGGATAGCGACGTAGTTGCGCATGCCGTATTCAGCTGGCTCGATGATCAACGTTTGGCCAGCGGTGACCAGAATCGGTCGTGCGAGCTGCACTGGCATATCGCCGAGGCGGACGCGCGCTGCAGCACCAGTTACGCACACGACGGTATCACTCAAGGCGCGCAGCTCCATGCCGCCGATGTTTTCCAAAACCGTCGACTGTCGTGGGTTGCCCACTGCAATATTCGCAGTTGCTGCCGATGCCCTATCTGCCGCACCCGAGGAAGTCACACCAAGGTCGCCGAATCCTGGGCGGCCCAAATCTTGGTACAAGGTCAAAAGGCCTGCGTCTACCACTTCCATGCGCGGGAGGCGCGCCGGGGAACGCTTGGCGATAGAGCCAGCGTCGTAGATTTCGGGCAAAGAACTCACTGCCCGGTAGCGCACGCGGTCACCGGGTTGGACCAGCGCGGGTGGCTCAGCTTGGGAATCCCACATGGGCGTATTCGTGGTGCCCAGGAGTTGCCAGCCGCCGGGGGACTGGCGTGGGTAGACCGCCGAGAAATCGCCGGCGATAGCCACTGCACCTGCGGGGACAGCGGTACGCGGGCTGGATCGCCGCGGAATTGACCGCGCGTCGGCAGGGTTGGCGGGTGCGCAGTAGCTAAAGCCAGGTGCGAAACCACCAAAGGCAGCAGTCCACTCGGTGGAGGTATGCCAGTCGATGACACCTTCGCGTGACATTCCGAGAAGGTTCGCTACTTCATCGATGTCTTCGCCGTCATAAAGTACGTCGATTTCTACCGTGCGTGCCTCGGACATCTTGGCAGGTCCTGGGGTGAAGTCTTCTAAGAAATTCGCGGCATGGCGCGCTGAGTCAGGAGTCTCGAAAGTAAGCAACACGGTGGTGGCTGCAGCAATGCAATCCACCTGGTTTTTTAGCGGGCGGGCGCTCAGTGCTGCGTGATAGTCCATGACTTGGTTAAGTCCATCGAGATCGATGAGCAGCGCGCGGGTTCCAACGGGGTGGATCTGCATTAGGCGAAGCTCCGGATCTCGATATCGCGACGGTTCAGCTCCGCGACCACTTCGCGCAGAAGGTTGACCGAGCCTGGGGAATCACCGTGGGTGCAGACCGACTGGGCATCGACCTGCAAGACGCTGCCATCGATAGCCGTAATCGAGCCATGCTCTGCGACTTCGAGGACGCGGGCAACCACATCGGCTGGGTCGTGCAAGACCGCATTGGCTTCACGACGGCTGACCAACGTGCCGTCTGGATTGTAATTGCGGTCGGCAAAGGCCTCGCGAATGACCGTCAGGCCGGACTTCTCTGCGATCTCGACGGCCACGCCACCAGGCAGCAACATTACTGGGATGTCGCCAAATGCTTTGATGCCATCGATAACTGCTTGCGCTTGTGCGTGGTGGTGCACGATGGCGTTGTACATTGCGCCATGTGGCTTCACGTAGGAAATCTTGGTGCCGTTGGCTCGCGCGAGGGCGTCGAGTGCACCGATTTGATACGTGACTTCATCGGCAAGCTCTGCCGGATCGTAATCAAGAAAACGCCGGCCAAACGCAGCTGGATCGTTGTATCCAGGGTGCGCACCCACGGTCACGCCGGCTGCGGCTGCCGCTTTGAGCGTGCCAGCAATGGAGTGCGGGTCACCTGCGTGGAAACCTGTTGCCACGTTGGCTGATGAGACCATTTGCAGCATGGCTCCATCGTCAGCAACGGGGTTACCAGCGGTGGTTTCGCCTAGATCGGCATTCAGATCAATATGCACCGAAGACATACAGCACCATCCCAAAAGTTGTTGAACAATCTATGGGAACAGTGTAGCGCCAATCACTAAGATTTGTGAAG
>DGYMI06202__coassemble_1494_pt1 | contig 12569 bp, 10 predicted proteins | sample DGYMI06202__metabat2_low_PE_019 | metagenome-assembled genome bin DGYMI06202 | reverse complement strand
GGGCCGGTGATGAAAGAGCCGTACATCCATAAAGCATTGCTGCTGAAGACCTGGTCGTCAAAGACGCCGATGAGAAATCCAAAAGCATAGTGAATAGCCAGCATGGCAAAGATGATGACGGTACCGGCCAGAATGCTGCGCCACAGGCGAGGACCAGCTAATCGGCCAGCCCAAACACTCATCGATGCCCACAAGATGCCGGAGCCCATAACTAGTCCCACGGTGTTGCGCAAGAAAAGCAGAACATTGGCCTCACCTGAGAGCATGGCGATGCTGGTGAAGTGCCCAAGCGCGTAGCCAAAGGTCAGCACCGCCGCGACGATAGCGATGGATTTATACCGTGCCATGAGATTTTCCCCACGATAAGTCGTGATTTTCGACTATACCGCCGCGATACGGTTGAGAAGGCTGTCCACCATGAGCTTGCGGTTGGACGCAGACAGTGGGCGCTGCGAGATGTGGTCATAAACCCACAGGCCGTTGGCGATTAGTGAAAGCTCAAGCATTTCAGGGCTCAAGTTTGGATCGGATGCATTGGGAATCCACTTGTTGTCCACGGGAGCCCACTGCTGTGCGAAGTCAGGGTGAGACTTGGTGTGGATGCTCAAAATGAGCTCTACCAGCGGGTCATTTTTGCCAAGCGACAAAATCACCGCGCGTAGGCGATGCTTGGCGTCTAGAGCATCGGCTGGAGCGCCGGCGATGGAGATAAGCTCATCCTCCCAGCGCTGTGCCGACCACGCGTGGATATCAATGAGCATCTCGTGGCGCGACGGGAAGTGATAAATCAGCCCTGACTTGGACATACCGGTCGCTTCAGCGAGCGATTCATAGGTCAATGCGGGGACGCCGTCGCGTTCAATGATGTTCAGGGCTGCTTGAAGCGCTACTTCCTTCTTGCTAGTGCGCGCCACTGTTTCCTCCTGATTTTGGGTTGTCGCGGAAACACCAGAACGTGACGATGGTGAGAACTAATGCAAGCACAGCCACACATCCCACGGTGGTGCCGTAGGCAGAAGCATACGCGGTCGATGCATCCGCATGGCCAAGGCCACCGTGCAGAGCCTCCGTACCCATGTGGCGAAGATGCGTGGGCAGATTGCTCAAGTACAAGGCCGGCGTCAGCGAACCGACGAAAGCAACGGACAATAGAGTGCCAAATTCATAGGAGACTTCTTCGACACCCGCAGCCATACCGGAGCGGTGCATTGGCACTGAGCCGATAATCGCGATGGATGATACGGACATGATGGAACCCGCACCAGCACCTAAGAAGAGCAGACCCGCCACCAATAGTGGAACTGAATCTGCGTGCGTCGACCACATCGCCAAGCCAGTGCCGATGGTAGCGGCCAAGAATCCACCGGAGATAAGCGGCAAAAAGCCCACGCGGTGCAGGTTCGCACCACCCAATGCGGACATCGGCAAAGCAGCAATCGCTGCGGCCGCGACGATGATGCCGGCGTGGAAGGGGCTGAAATCATCGGCAAGCTGCAGCTTTTGCGCCGTAATCATTTCCAGCCCCGCCATGATAAACATGGCGCCGGAGGCGGCGATGACACCACCGAGGAAGAGGCGGTTGCGGAAAATATCGAAGGTCAGCAACGGCTCTTCGAGGCGGTTTTGGCGACGGGTGAACAAGAATCCGCCGATGACACAGGCGATGAAAGCCGCAGCAACCAGAATCCACGAACGGTTGGGGTTGGCCAGTTCTTTAATCGCCAGCGTCAGCCCCGTGAGCGTAATCAACGCAAAGATCGAGGAGATAAGATCCCAGTGCTTAGTGGGATTGGGCATATTCGGAGGCGCCAGCAGGGTTGTCGCGATCAGGGCGATGACCACGATGGGCACGTTGATAAGAAATACTGAGCCCCACCACCAGACTTCCAGTAAGGCGCCACCGACGACGGGACCGGCCGCTGCGCCGACCACGGCAACTGCGCCCCAAATGCCAATTGCGGTGTTGCGTTCTTGTTCATCTTTGAAGGTCAGACGAATCAGCGCCAAGGTCGCGGGCATCATGACAGCCGCACCTAGTCCTAAGACAGCGCGGGCACCAATCAAAAAGGCCGGAGTAGGGGAGAACGCCGCGGCTAACGATGCCACGCCGAAGACCACCAGGCCGGTGGTAAACATACGGCGGTGGCCGATTTTATCGCCGAGTGTGCCGGTGCCCAAGAGTAGTCCGGCGAGGACCAAAGGATAGGCGTTGATGATCCACAGTTGCTGGGTTTCACCCGCGTGGATTTCCTCCGTCAGCGTTGGCAGCGCGGTGAAAAGGATGGAGTTATCCAGCCCAATCATCAGCAAGCCTAAAGAGATTGCAGCGAAAAAAGACCAGCGTTGAGCTGGTGTGGAGTTGCTATCGAATTCTTTGCGTGCGCTCCTCAGGCGTGCGTTATGTCCTATCGTCATGGTCGATTACTGTAACGCACGTTCGGTATAGTAACAATCGGGGGAAATTAGTAGGTTGCAAAAATCACAGCCGAATAAACTGGCGAGGATTAAGGCGGTTGTGGCGAAAATTTAGCTTTGGACGCACTATGGGGTTACACCCTGCGATGTAGTGGAGTGGCAAATCTTTTTGATGAAAGAGGTTAGACATGGCACGTACTTATGCTGACCAACTGGTTGACACCCTTGAAGCACAAGGTGTTAAACGCATTTATGGTCTAGTCGGTGACTCGCTCAACCCTATTGTTGATGCCGTTCGGCGGTCATCCATCGAATGGGTTCACGTTCATAATGAAGAATCCGCGGCCTTTGCCGCCGGTGCGGAGTCCCTGCTTACCGGTGAGCTTGCCGTGTGTGCAGGATCTTGCGGCCCAGGCAATACTCACTTGATTCAGGGGCTCTATGATTCACACCGCAATGGTGCCAAGGTATTAGCCTTGGCTAGCCACATCCCATCGCGCCAAATTGGCGGACAGTTCTTCCAAGAGACTCACCCGGAGATACTGTTTAAGGAAGCCTCCGGCTATTGCGAAATGGTTAACTCGGCAGATCAGGGAGCTGTCATTACGCACAATGCTATTCAGTCCACCATGGCGGGCAATGGTGTCTCAGTTCTGGTCATCCCAGGTGATTTGGCTTCTGCTGAAGCAGAAAATGAGCAGTTTACCGAATCGGTTATTTCTGCAGGTAACCCGATTACTTTCCCGGATCCGGCTGAAGCAGCGGCACTGACCCAGGCCATTAACGAAGCAGAGAAGGTCACCTTCTTCGTTGGTGTAGGGGCGCGCTATGCCCGTAAGGAAGTCCTAGAGCTCGCGGAGAAGGTTAAGGCTCCAGTCGGCCACGCGCTGGGCGGCAAGATGTACATCCAGTATGACAACCCCTTTGACGTGGGCATGTCAGGATTACTGGGTTACGGTGCCGCGCACGATGCCATGAATGAAGCAGACCTGCTGATTCTTCTGGGCACGGATTTCCCTTATGCCGACTTCCTGCCGCAAGGCGGTCCTGGCGATACCAAGGTTGCCCAGGTTGATATCAACGGTGCACACATCGGCCGGCGCACCAAGGTGTCATATCCAGTTACTGGTGATGTCGCTGCGACCATCGCGAATATCTTGCCGCATGTAGAGGAAAAGACGGACCGTTCCTTCTTGGACAAGATGCTCAAGCAGCATCACAAGAAACTCACCCAGGTCATTGACGCGTACACTTCGAACATTGAGAAGATGACGCCGCTGCACCCCGAGTTCGTCGCAGATGTCATTGATGAGGAAGCGGCACAAGATGCTGTCTTTACCGTCGACACGGGCATGTGCAACGTCTGGGGCGCGCGTTACATCACCCCGAACGGGCAACGCGAGCAAATTGGTTCTTTCCGCCACGGCAGCATGGCGAATGCTCTGCCTCATGCGATTGGCGCACAGTTCGCTGACCGTGATCGACAGGTGATTTCCTTTAACGGTGATGGCGGTCTGGCGATGTTGCTGGGTGAGCTGCTGACTGTGAAGCTGCACAACCTGCCGGTGAAGACCTTTGTCTTTAACAATTCTTCATTGGGCATGGTCAAACTCGAGATGCTGGTCGAAGGCATGCCAGAGTTTGAAACCGACCATGAGCAGCTTAACTTCGCCGATATCGCCGCTGGCATGGGCATCAAGTCCATCCGGGTGGAAAAGCCCAAGGAAGTGCGCAAGGCTGTGCGCGAAGCACTCGCTTATAACGGTCCAGTACTAGTCGAGTTCGTCACCGATCCGAATGCACTGTCTATCCCGCCAACACTGTCTATTGATCAGCTGCTGGGCTTTTCCAAGGCCGCAGCCCGCACCGTCTTCGATGGCGGCGTGGGACACATGGTGGATATGGCAGCATCTAACCTGCGCAATATCCCACGCCCGTAGATATCGCTGAAGCTCTACCTACGGACATGAAGTAGGGAGATTTACGGTTAGACCGCAGGTTGCGCCGTTTCCGGTTCGTGTTTCTTAGGATCACGGACCGGAACCAGGATGAGCGCACCAACTAGCAGTACGACGGCGATCGCGAGGACACCACCGCGGTCGCCGTCGCCGATCAAAGATACGAAAATGCCGAACAGCGCTGGAGTCATCCAGCTCACCGCGCGCCCCGTGGTGGCGTAGAGACCGAACATCTGCCCCTCGTGGCCAGCGGGTGCAACACGTGCTAAGAAGCCGCGGGAGGCGGACTGCGCGGGGCCGACGAATAGACACAAGATAAGGCCGAAAATCCAGAAGGCCACGGCGCCATCGACAAAGTACATGGCGATGCCCGTGCCGGCGAGGATAAACAGTGAGGTCAAGATGATGATCTTGGGGCCGACGAGGTCATCGATAAGCCCGCCAATGAGTGCGCCAAGAGCGGCCGCGACATTAGCTGCAACGCCGAAGATGAGCACGTCCCCGGCGTTGAGTCCGTACACGGAAACGCCCAAGACGGCGCCGAAGGCGAAGACACCAGCAAGACCATCGCGGAAGATGGCTGAGGCAAAGAGGAAGTAGCAGGCATTACGGTCAACCTGCCAGAGCTCTTTGATATCCCGAAAGAGCTTGACGTAGGAGTCTTTGATACTCCCTGCCTTTTCGCCAGATGGGGGGATTTCCGGTACGCGGAAGAATCCGGGCAGGGCGGACAGGCCAAACCACGCAGCAGCAAGCACCGCGACCAGGCGGATATTGAGCCCGCCTTCGGTGCTGATGCCGAGTAAGCCGCCATTTCCGGCAACGAAACCGAAGTAGCAAATCAGTAGCAGGAAAATGCCGCCGAAATAACCAAAAGACCAACCCAGGCCAGAAATCTTGCCCACGTTGTCTTTAGTGGATACCTGGGCAATCTGCGCGAAGTAGTTGACCTCCGCAAATTCGATGGTGATGGTGCCAATCGCAAGCACCACTAGACCTACCCAGAAATACACCGGCGCGTCATTGCGGATGAAATACAGCGCCGCCATCAACACAAACGTGATGAAAGACCAAAACGCCAAGGACCGCCGCCGCGTTCCACGGGTATCGGAGCGCTGGCCCATAATTGGCGTCACCGCGAAAATAACCAGCCCAGCCACGGTCATAGCCACCGAGAGCCACTGCGCCGGAGTGCGCGAAGAATCAACCTGCGCACCAACGGAATCAGTCAGATATACCGCGAAGATAAACGTCACCAGCACGGCGTTAAACGCAGCGGATCCCCAATCCCACATGGCCCAGGAAAAGACCGTGAGTTTGTCTGTGCGCTTGGCCGAATCAGGCACGTTCTCCAATGCAGGGCTAGTCATAGCCCCTAATCCTAGGCTGCACAGCTCGATTGCGCTTTACAATCGGGCTTTAGGATAGGGCTTGAACTTAACGTCGCGTCAAGTAGGAAGATAATTCTTGTGACCGAACAAGACCAGGCTGAATACACCATTGGTGAGGCAGCGGAGATACTCCAGGTATCCACGCGCACCCTGCGCCATTGGGATGACATTGAGTTGCTCACTCCCAGTTGGCGCACGTGGGGTGATCATCGTTTGTACTCCGAAGAAGATATGGAGCGCGGCATGAATATCCTCATCTACCGCGGGGCAGGCGTGGCGTTGAAAGATATCGCAGAGCTTATCGATGCCACCTCATCTTCCCGCGCCGCCATCTTGCGCAACCAGCGCAAGTTGCTCCTGGACAAAGTTAGTCACATGCAAGAACTCATTACGGCAGTTGACACCCTGTTGACTGCGGAAACCTTAAAGGAAGGAAAGACCATGAGTACTGAAGACAAGATTGCGTTGTTCGGTGAGAACTGGCCGGTGTATGACGAAGAGGCCCGGCAGCGCTGGGGTGATACGGAAGACTATGCCGAAAATCAGAAGAAAGTAGCGCAGATGAGCAAGGAAGAAATTCTTGCGGCCAAGCAGGTGGCTAAGGAGTTCAAGCAGATGCTTATCGATGCCCACTCCCACGCAATCGCGCCGGGCTCTAAGGAGGCGGAGGAGGTCGTGGATAAGCATATGGCGACTATCAGCCCCTATATGCCGCTGAGCCGTTCGAAGCAGGTGCTGCTGGCGCGCATGTACGTTGCTGACGAGCGCTTTGCCGAGGCCTATGGCGATCACCGCCAGTATCTTTTGGAGCTTATCGAAGCCCAAGCGCAGGCTGAAGGAATCGATCTTTCAAATGTTGCGTGGGAGTAAATTTTTAAAGTATAGACTTTGAATTAAGTCTCACAGCTTTCTTGCAGAAAATGTCCAGTAGCTTTGATAGCCTGTGTGCCACACTTTTTTAATAGTTGAAGAAGTAGTGAAAATTTTCTAAGGAAGCAACATGGAAGAAAACAGCAACGACCAAGTAACTGTCCTGGTCGTCGACGATGAACCCAATATTGTCGAACTATTGACCGTCTCCCTGAAATTCCAGGGCTTTAATGTGCGCAGCGCAAATTCTGGTACCGAAGCGCTGCGCATTGCGCGTGAGATCAATCCGGAAGCCTATATTTTAGATGTCATGATGCCGGGCATGGACGGCTTTGAGCTGCTTGCCAAGCTGCGTGCGGAAGGCCTTGACGGTCCCGTGCTGTATTTGACCGCGAAAGATAGCGTGGACCAGCGCATCCATGGCCTGACCATTGGCGCCGATGATTATGTGACCAAGCCTTTTAGCTTGGAAGAAGTCATCACCCGCCTGCGCGTGATTTTGCGCCGCGGTGGTGCAGGTCAAGACGACAATAGTGATGCCACCATGTCTTATGCAGACCTGACCTTGAATGATGACACCCACGAGGTAACCAAGGGCGGGGAAATCATTGACCTTTCCCCAACCGAGTTCAACCTGCTGCGCTTTTTGATGCAGAACAAGGAAGTCGTGCTGTCCAAGGCGAAGATTTTGGACAACGTCTGGCACTATGACTTCGGCGGCGACGGCAACGTCGTGGAATCCTATATTTCTTACCTGCGCCGCAAGATTGATACCGGCGATAACCCACTGATCCACACCGTGCGTGGTGTGGGCTACGTCCTGCGCACCCCACGCTCCTAAATTTCAGGGGCAGTACGTGAGTAATCCGGCAACAACAGACAACAACCACCACGATGCGCGTTCTTTCAAAGAACGCGTGCGGGGATATTTATATCCCGGGATGTCCGGCTCGCCGCAGGCGATGCCGCTGCGCACGTGGTTGGTCGTGCTGCTCGTTGTCGTTTCCGGACTTGGTATTATCAGCGCCTCCGTCGCGGTCTCTGCCGTGATGCGCGATGTGCTGTACAACCAAGTCGATGATGAGCTGATAGCAGCCCAAAACGGCTGGGCGCGCACCACTAATGTTTTCGGGTTGGATTTGACCGGCCGTCCGCCGACAGAGTATTCGCTTATCAAGATTTATCCCGATGGCGCGGTGCGCTACCTCAATCCTTATGAGTCCATGCCGCAGGTCGACGAGCTGGTCATCGGTGCTGCGCCTGAAACTGTCGACTCCACCAGCGAATCCAATTCCACTTCCGAGTGGCGCGCCATGGCCACTGAACGCGATGGTGTTATCACCGTGGTGGCAAAAAATCTGGACTCCGAACAAATCTTGCTGCGCGGCTTGGCGCTGGTGCAGCTCATGATTGCCGTGGTCGTCTTGATGCTGATTGCGATAGCCGGATTCTGGTTTATTAGACGCGCTCTGCGGCCGCTGCGTGTGGTGGAAAAGACGGCCTCGGAAATTGCCGCCGGTGACTTGGACAAGCGTGTTCCCGAGTGGCCGCAACACACCGAGGTAGGCCAGCTGGCCAGCGCATTGAATATCATGTTGGCGAAGCTGCAGGCCTCGGTGGAACAAGCCCAAGGCAAAGAAGAGCAGATGCGCCGATTTGTCGGCGATGCCTCGCATGAGCTGCGCACCCCGCTGACATCCCTGCGCGGCTACACGGAGCTGTATCGCGCGGGCATTACCGATGACGTCGATATGGTCTTATCCAAGATTGATGCCGAATCCTCGCGCATGTCTTACCTGGTGGAAGACTTACTCGCACTGACGCGTGCTGAAGGAACACGGTTGGATATTCGTCCCGTCGATGTCTTGGAACTCTCACTGTCGGTGGCATCTTCCGCGCGCGCGGCTTTCACCGGCCGTTCCATCAACGTTGCGAACAACACCTCTGGCGTGCCGGTCGTCTACGGCGACGCCAGCCGCTTACACCAAATCATTTTGAACCTGATCACCAACGGCCTGCGCCACGGCGGCGAAGAGGCCGAAATAACCATTGGGTTGGAAAAAGACAACGGTGATGTGCTGATCAAGGTTATTGACACCGGCCGCGGCATGGACCCAGAAGTCAGCTCGCATATCTTTGAACGCTTCTACCGCGAGGACACCTCCCGCACCCGCGATACCGGCGGCTCCGGGTTGGGCCTAGCGATTGTAAAATCACTTGTTGAACAACACGGCGGTTCCATCTCTGTGGAATCCGAACTCGGCGTCGGCTCTACCTTCACTGTGCGCCTGCCCGCTGCGGAAGAACCGGAATCCATGGACTCTTCAAACAGTGAGGATGGCGCTCTGCCGCATGGTAATGCCGTACCGGTGAAAGCCTCGCGGAAAAACCGGAGCCTTCGCGGCGGTAAGAAAAACGGTGCGAAGGCCGAGAGCGCCGGGGAGGCATCGACAAGCGAAAGCGAAAAGCCGGAGGCTTAGCTCAAGCGGTATCCATCCTCGCCGGTGTTGAGGTGCTGGCGGATACGCACCGCAGCCTCATCCATGGCCTTCGGATCGGTGGCATCCATGGCGATGGCCTTGGTAAAGTCGAACTCCGCCATCTTCTCTGTGGGGAACAGGTGGATGTGGGTGTGCGGGACATCGAAACCAGCGATGATAAAGCCCGTGCGCGTGGTGCCATAGGCGTTCTTAATTGCCTCACCGATTTCCTGCGCGACGCCGGAAATGTGCAGCCAGGTCTCAGCGTCTAGGTCGGTCCACTTATCAACCTGCTCAATCGGAACGACCAGAGTGTGGCCGTAGCGCAATGGCTCAATGCTCAAAAACGCCACGCACTTGTCATCGCGGTATACAAAACGGCCGGGCAGCTCGCCGTTGATGATCTTGGTAAATACAGAAGGCTCAATTTCAGTCATGCCCCAATGCTATAGCTTTCTTGGCTGTGAATGGGGTACCCGTCGAGCGAAAAAGTTAAGATAGTCGCATGCGCATTCTTGTAATTGGTTCCGGCGGCCGCGAGCACGCCATTTTGAAAGGCCTTGCGGCCGATCCCGCTACCACTGACCTGCACGTTGCACCGGGCTCACCTGCTTTTGCATCGTTAGCTACTGTGCACGCTGACTACAAAGAAGTAGCGGATCCGGCCCGCATGCTGGAATTAGCTCAGGACATTAAACCTGAGCTGGTTGTCATCGGTCCAGAGATTCCATTGGTTGCCGGTGTTGCTGACGCACTGCGCTCTGAGGGCATCGCGGTCTTTGGACCGAACGCGGATGCAGCACAGATTGAAGGCTCTAAGGCCTTTGCCAAGGAAGTCATGGAAGCTGCAGGCGTTGCTACCGCGCGTGCGCAGACCTTGGCGCCAGGGATGAGCGATGATGATATCGAGCACGAGCTCGACTACTTCGGCCCCATGTATGTCGTCAAAGATGACGGGCTGGCCGCAGGCAAAGGCGTTGTGGTCACCGCTGACCGCGCCGAAGCACGCCAGCACATCCACCTGGTGCATGCCGCTGGTAACCCAGTGCTACTAGAATCTTTCTTGGACGGTCCAGAGGTCTCGCTGTTTTGCCTTGTCGATGGCGAAACCGTCGTGCCACTGCTGCCAGCCCAAGACCACAAGCGTGCCTACGACAATGATGAAGGCCCGAATACCGGAGGCATGGGCGCATACACCCCGCTGCCGTGGTTGTCTGCTGAAGGCGTCGACCGCATCGTGCGCGAGGTCTGCGAGCCGGTAGCTAAGCAAATGGTCGAGCGCGGAACCCCATACTCCGGCCTGCTGTACGCAGGTCTGGCATGGGGCCAAGAAGGCCCCTCCGTCATTGAGTTCAACTGCCGCTTCGGCGACCCAGAAACCCAGCCGCTGCTGTCGCTGTTGAAGACGCCGCTGGCAGGGGTTCTCAACGCAGTTGCAACCGGAACTCTGGACGAACTTCCTGCGCTGGAGTGGGAAGACGCCTATGCCGTGACGGTAGTGCTGGCGGCTGCGAATTATCCAGAATCTCCACGCAAGGGCGATGTCATCACCTCGCCAGATCTGGCAGATACCGACAAGATTTTGCACGCGGGTACCGCGGTAAAGGACGCAGAGGTTATCTCCAATGGCGGTCGCGTGCTTAACGTAATCGGCAAGGGTGAGACCCTATCTGCCGCGCGCGCTGACGCGTATGAGGTGCTCGAGAACATTGAGCTGGCGGATAGCTTCTACCGCACCGACATTGGCCAAGCTGCCGAAGAAGGTCGCATCAGCATTGACTCTTAGCAGCTCGCTCTCGCTGTTTGCGGGGGTATAGCGAGGGCAATTATGTTGGCTTAAGAAATGAAAGGCGCAAGTAGAGTACTTGCGCCTTTTGCCATGTGGAATAATGAAGCCCGTGGCTGATAAGAAGAAGATTTCCAACGTTTTGTCCTCGCGTTACGCCTCTGCAGAGTTATCCAACCTGTGGAGCCCGGAACACAAAATCATCATGGAGCGCCAGCTCTGGATCGCGGTCATGCGCGCCCAGAAAGACCTCGGCGTCGATATTCCATCTGAAGCAATTGACGCATACGAAGCAGTTATTGACCAGGTAGACCTAGGTTCCATCGCGGATCGTGAGCGCGTGACGCGCCATGACGTGAAAGCTCGCATCGAAGAATTCAACGCGTTGGCTGGTCATGAGCACATTCACAAGGGCATGACCTCCCGTGACCTGACGGAGAACGTCGAGCAGCTGCAAATCTACCGCTCCCTGGAGCTCATTCGTGATAAAGCCATCGCGGTTGCAGCGCGCATTGGTGAGCACGCCGCGAAGTACCAGACCTTGGTCATGGCGGGCCGTTCCCACAACGTTGCGGCGCAGGCGACCACCTTGGGTAAGCGTTTTGCATCGGCTGGCGATGAAATGCTGCTGGCCATCGAGCGCGTAGAAAACCTCCTGGGCCGCTACCCACTGCGCGGCATCAAGGGCCCAATGGGCACTTCCCAGGACATGCTGGACTTGATGGGCGGCGATGAAAACAAGCTCGCAGCTCTGGAAACCGCCATCGCGGACCACTTGGGCTTTGCCCGCGTGTTCAACTCCGTTGGCCAGATCTACCCTCGCACCCTTGATTTTGATGCGGTTTCCGCGCTGGTTGAGCTGGGTGCCTCGCCATCGTCTTTGGCAACCACCATCCGCTTGATGGCTGGCAACGAAACCGTCACCGAAGGTTTCAAGGAAGGCCAAGTTGGCTCTTCCGCGATGCCGCACAAGATGAACGCCCGCTCCTGCGAGCGCGTCGGCGGCCTGCAGGTTATTCTGCGCGGCTACCTGACTATGGTTGCAGACCTTGCTGGTCAGCAGTGGAACGAAGGCGACGTATTCTGCTCCGTGGTTCGCCGCGTGGCGTTGCCGGACGCTTTCTTCGCCATCGATGGCCAGTTTGAAACCTTCCTTACCGTGTTGGATGAGTTCGGCGCATTCCCAGCGATGATCGACCGCGAACTCGAGCGCTACCTGCCATTCTTGGCCACCACCCGCATCCTCATGGCTGCGGTGCGTGCAGGCGTTGGCCGCGAAACCGCACACGAGGTCATCAAGGAAAACGCTGTCGCAGTAGCGCTGAACATGCGCGAAAACGGCGGCGACCAAGACCTGCTGGAGCGCCTTGCTGCCGATGAGCGCCTGCCCATGAGCAAGGAACAGCTGGAAGAAGCACTTGCTGACAAGCACGCCTTTATCGGCGCTGCTGAATCCCAGGTAGATGCAGTTCTTAGGCGCATTAAGGAACTCGCGGACCAGCATCCGAAGGCGGCCGCCTACACCCCAGGCGAAATCTTATAAAAGATTTCGCGGAGAGACCCAAGGAATTTCGCGAAAAGCGGTAAGGGGGGTTTCTCGAAGGATTTCTCCCAGACACTAGCGGGACGCTGTGGGCGCATGCACTAACATTTAGAGCATGCGCCCACA
>DGYMI06202__coassemble_1442_pt1 | contig 13605 bp, 10 predicted proteins | sample DGYMI06202__metabat2_low_PE_019 | metagenome-assembled genome bin DGYMI06202 | reverse complement strand
TTGTTGACCTCATGTTCGAGGGCGGCATCAGCAACATGAACTACTCGGTATCTGATACCGCTGAGTTCGGTGGCTACGTCTCCGGCCCACGCGTTATCGACGCTGGCACCAAGGAGCGCATGAAGGACATCCTGGCCGATATCCAGGACGGCACCTTCACCAAGCGTCTGCTGGCTAACGTTGAAGGCGGCAACAAGGAGCTCGAAGGCCTGCGTGCATCTTACAACGATCACCCAATCGAGCAGACCGGTAAGAAGCTGCGCGATCTGATGAGCTGGGTCAAGGTTGACGCTCGCGCTGAAACCGCTTAAATCGTAAATACGATTTAAAAGAGCTATTTCGCTAGTTCGAAAATAACTTCGCAATGCGGCTAGCCCTTAAGGTTGAAATACCTTTTGAGGCTAGCCGCTTTTGCGATCGCTAAACAAAAGCACTCTCACGGTAAAAATGTCCGATCGGACACGCGCGGGAAGTTGATTTGGGGTATAAGCTCAAAGGCATGGGTTTTATTACGCCAAGCTATGACCTTTTGGACCTTTTCAAACGCATTGACCGCGGTGATATCCAAGTTCCCGATTTCCAGCAAGACTACACCTGGGACGAAGACCATATTCGCTCCCTATTAGTTACTGTCCTGCGCGGCTACCCAGTGGGTGCGGTGACTGTCTTAGATACACGCGATGAAAAGATGCGCTTTAAGCCGCGTCCATTAGCTGGCGCACCGGCTACCGACAATAACCCCGGCATGCTGTTATTAGATGGCGAGCAGCGCCTGACCACCTTGTATCACTGCCTGCGTGGTTCCGGGAATATCCGCACCACCAACTTCCGCAACGAAACAGTGATGCGCCGTTACTTTGTCGACTTACGCCGGGCAGTATCTGAAGCGCTGCTTCCCGATGAGTCAGTCTTCGCCGTTGATGATGACGGCTATGTGTGCTCGCACTTTGGCCCCAGCTTGGACTACCCATTAGATAGGGAAGAGGCCTATATTCGCAGCGGTTGCGTCCCCGTATCTATGCTGTTGTCTGAAGAAGGCACGCGCATCATCTTATCCATGGCCGCCTACGTCGCTGGCAGCGTAAGCGCAGCCGCCGACGAAGCAAGCAGCAAGAGCACGTCTACTGACAGTACAGCGAGCGAACAGCAGCTTAATTACGCGGAGCTCGCCGAGTTTCACAACCGCGTGCTTTTCCCACTGGCAGGCTATGACGTGCCGATGATTCGGCTGTCGCGCGAAACCGCGAGTGCTGGTGTGGGAACGATTTTCGCCCACGCCAATAGGTCTGGCAAGGACATGGATGTCTTTGACTTAGTCACAGCGGTCTTTGCCTCCGAGGACGAGGATTTCCGGTTGGCGGATGATTGGGCCAAGCGTGAAAAAGCCTTGCGGAAATACCCGGCGCTTAATGGCATCACGCGCACGCAATTCCTTTCTGCAGTCTCCTTGTATTCCACGGCAGATTCCGGCCATGCAGGCGGTCAGCGCGAAGATATTTTGAACCTGAATCTATCGGAGTACTTGGCAGCAGCCGACAAGCTGCAAATTACTTTCCAGGAAGTCGCAGAGTTCTTGCGCCAGCGCTGCATCTTCAACCAGGAACAAGTCCCGTATACCGCACAGATTATCCCGCTCGCGGTAATTCTGGCGCGCCTGGCACCGATTACCGGATGTCTGTCCTCCCAGCAGGCCTGGGATAAGCTCAACCGCTGGTTCTGGTCGGGCGTCTTTGGTGAGCTCTATGGCTCGGACGCCGTCAAGCTTCGTGCAGCACGCGATGTGGAAGAGGTCTGCGCCTGGATATTAGGCACACGTGAAGAAGAGCCGAAGTCCGTGCGCGAAGCGGAGTTTAAAGAATCCCGGCTTAATTCCGCAGATGAATCCAGCGGTATCTACCACGCGCTCTATGCGCTTTTGATGGCCCGCGGCGCACGGGACTGGCGCAGCGCGAAAGTCTTTGACAAGACCTCGTTCTTCGAGCTGAGTACAGGATTTCACCAAATCTTCCCCGATACCTGGTGCGCAAAATTCCAGGTGGATCCCGCCTTGGCCAGCTCAGTGCTCAACCACACCCCAATGGGCAAGCGCACCGAAGTCGTCATCGATGGGCAATCGCCGGCACGGTATCTATCCCGTGTGCAATCGAAATCGATTATGGAAGACGCAGAATTCGACACCGTATTAGCCTCCCACGAACTCAATGCGGAGCTTTTACACGACGCTGACTTTGACGGGTTTATTCGGGATCGACGCGAGCGTTTTGTCGGAATGGTCGAACACGCCATGGGCAAAAACATCATCCGGGATCTCAGCACAGTTTAGGCACCCAAGCTGCTAGGCAATTTGGCCTTCAACTGGGTGTTTCCCAAACTGCAGTAGTGGTGAGATACTTACTGCCAGTAGTGGAAAAATAAGGCGGGGAAAGTTGCGCGTGGCAAAAGTACCGAAGGCAGTCGCAGCGCTTGTAGCTATGGGCTTGGCGCTGAGTTTGTCGTCGTGTTTTCGTCAAAGCGAGCCAGTGGTAACCCCGCAGCTTTTTGATCTGGATGAAGCCCAGATCAACTTAGAGCAGGCTGCGACCGAAAACCGCAGCCAGTTAGTGCGCGAAGAATTCCGCGATAAAGTCCACGTGCTCCCAGACCCCTGGGGACTGCAATCAGTGGAGTTGTTTTTCCAGGCTTCTGGTTCAAATTCGATCATCATCGCGGAGAATACGGATTCTTCGCAGTTGCGGGCGGCATCGATAGCCGTGGCGCAACGCGTACCCATGGTCACCTACGACGACTCCATGCGCAGTGAACTAATCGCGCAAATAGATGCATTGGGCATTACCCGAATTTTATTGGTCGGCGACCTGCCGTTTGCGTCCACGCACGGGGACCTAGAGATTTTGCATGACCCGGGTACTACCCAAGCATTGGGGGAGATGACGGCATTTCAATTCACCAGCCAAGTCGTCGATAGCCCAGAGGGGATGGTCAAAGCCGTAGCCGATTTAGAGTCAGCTGACTTCACGGAATTAAAGGCCGCATGGGAGCCCTTATATCGCGAAGAGCGGTGGGAGACAGAACCGATTCCCGCGCAGTCACGCAGGGATTCTGGCATGTCACCAGTGATTATTGTGACCCCGGAATCGTCGGTGGCATCGGTAGCTAATGTCAAAGCCTGGGGCGGGGAAGTGTGGGTTATGCCCACCGGCGATCCGCGCGATTCCAAGCATCAAATGGCTTTGGTGTCTGGTTTAGAAGATGGTCCGCTAGTCGCGCTCGGCCCCCAGTTTGGGGATACCAACCTGTTAACCGATAGGATTAGGCACGGTTGGAATTCTTCGACGCACGCAAACTCATAAAATCACCTCAAGTAATCTTCGAGGAGATTTAAAAGCATGAGCGCGCCGCCCAATTCCCGCTGCCTGGTCACTTTTGGTGACTTGACTTGATGAACCGCCACTGATCACGAGCCACTGATCACTCCAATTTCCATAAGGATCGAAGAACATGTCGAAGCCGGTCGTTTTAATTGCCGACAAACTTGCCCCATCCACCGTTGAAGCTTTGGGGGAGGAAGTTGAGGTCCGCTGGGTTGATGGACCAAACCGCGATGAACTTTTGGGGGCAGTAGGCGAAGCTGATGCTCTCCTGGTTCGTTCTGCAACCACCGTTGATGAGGAAGTCCTCGAAGCTGCTAACAACCTCAAGATTGTAGGCCGCGCAGGCGTTGGCCTCGATAACGTTGACGTTCCCGCAGCTACTGCTCGCGGCGTCATGGTTGTCAACGCACCAACCTCCAATATTCACTCCGCGTGTGAGCACGCCATTTCCTTGCTGCTGTCTACGGCACGTCAAATTCCGCAGGCAGATGCAACCTTGCGTGATGCAGAGTGGAAGCGTTCTTCTTTCAAGGGCGTGGAAATCTTCGGCAAGACCGTCGGCATCGTCGGCTTTGGCCACATTGGTCAGCTGTTCGCGCAACGCTTGGCAGCGTTTGAAACAGAAATCATCGCTTATGATCCATATGCCAACCCCGCGCGTGCGGCGTCCTTGGGCGTGGAGCTGGTTGAGCTTGAAGAGCTGATGAGCCGCTCGGACTTTGTCACCATTCACTTGCCTAAGACTCCAGAGACCGCTGGCATGTTCTCCTCTGAGCTTTTGGGCAAGGCGAAGAAGGGCCAGATCATCATCAACGCGGCTCGCGGCGGGCTTGTCGATGAACAAGCGTTGGCCGATTCCATTAAGGCCGGCCACCACTGGGGCGCAGGCTTTGACGTCTACGCCACTGAGCCTTGCACCGATTCGCCACTATTTGGCCTGCCACAGGTCGTTGTGACCCCACACCTGGGTGCATCGACTGTTGAGGCACAAGACCGCGCTGGTACCGACGTTGCTGAGTCCGTGCTTAAGGCACTGGCTGGCGAGTTCGTTCCAGACGCAGTCAACGTCTCCGGCGGCCGCGTGGGCGAAGAAGTGGCAGGTTGGCTCGACCTGGCACGCAAGCTGGGTCTGGCATCCGGCAAGCTGCTGCGCTCTGCACCAGTGGCCATCGAGGTCACCGCGTGTGGTCAGCTGTCCACCGAAGACGTTGAGGTCCTTGGCCTGTCTGCAGTGCGCGGTTTGTTCTCCGGTGTTACCAGCGAGGTTGTTACCTTCGTTAACGCTATGTCCATTGCTGAATCCCGCGGCGTGACCGTCAAGGTCTCCACCAAGGATGAGGCAAAGGGCCACAACTCCACGGTGCGCGTGAAGGTCATTTCCGCAGAGGGCAACACCTCTGTTCTGGAAGGTGCTCTTACCGGCATCGATGGTGTGGAAAAGATCGTGCGCATCGACGGCCGCGGCGTGGATATGCGCGCGACCGGCCGCAACATCTTCTTCTCCTACAGCGACCGCCCAGGCGCGCTGGGTGTTGTCGGCTCCGTGTTAGGCAACGCTGGCATCAACATCCAGGCAGCAGCTTTGACCCAGGGCAAGCAGGACGATGCCGCCGTGCTTATCCTGCGCGTTGAGCGCGAGGTCCCAGAAGAGCTCATCTCTGAGATTCAGGACCAGCTGGAGGCTCAGTCCTTGCAGGTCAACTTCGACGCTTAAATAGCGCATAAAGAGACGCCATCATCGCTTGTCGATGCATGGCGTCTTTTCCTTTGTATCGTTGCCCTAACTGGGCTTAACCTTGGTTCGACTTTCTGGGCTCGCGCCACTTGATGACGCCGAGGCAGATGCCATTGGTGACAAGCAGCAAAAGGTTAATGCCGATATAGGAGAGGAACACTCCGACGGCTTCTTGGGTGCTCACGCCAAATGATGCCGCGTGCGCATAGGCGGTAGTAAACCCGGCAGTAGTTATTACCGTGGCGCAGCTTAAGACATTGCGGTGTCGTGAGTACTTAATAAGAATCAGCGCGCTGAGAATAACCACCGTCGCGCCACAGCCGATAACTTGCCACGCTGGAAATTGCGTCGGCGCACCGCGCTGAAAGTAGTGGGTGATGGGCGAGTCGCTATTCCACGACATCCACAACCCAGCGGATAAGATGCCACTGATAAAAGCCATGGCCATGCCGATAAGTGGGAAGGGTTTCTTTGCCCGTTGACTTTTAATATTCCACGCGCCAATCATCAGCGGAATCAAAATAACGACGCTGGGAACAATCGCGAAGATGAACGCGCCCCATAAAAACTGCCCCGTGTGAAATTCCATTTCCATACGTGCGTCCCATCGTTGTCTTCGGTGTTGCATAGCGCCGGAGGCGCGAAGCAACACCGACTGTACGCGCGTTAAAAGATTTAGGGCGGGGTAGTGCTAGCAACAATCGCGTTCTTGAACTAAGGTAGAAATATCCACCCTATGAGAAAGGCGTACCACACAATGAAACTCGCGGTTATTGGCGGAGACGGCATCGGCCCAGAGGTCACAGCAGAAGCAGTCAAGGTTCTGCGCGCTGTGCGTGATGATATTGAGACTACTGATTTCGATCTGGGCGCGACGCGCTACCTCAACAACGGTGAGTTGCTGACCGACGAAGACCTGAAGTCTTTGCGTGAACATGACGCTATTTTGTTGGGTGCTGTTGGCGCGCCAGGGCAGGTGCCTCCAGGAATCTTGGAGCGCGGCCTGTTACTGAAGCTGCGCTTTGCTCTCGACCACCATGTTAACCTGCGCCCATCGAAGCTGTACCCAACCGCGGTATCGCCTTTGGCTAATCCTGGTGAGATTGACTTCGTCGTGGTCCGCGAAGGCACCGAGGGCCTGTACGCCGGCAACGGCGGCACCCTGCGCCAGGGCACTGAGCATGAGGTGGCCTCTGAGGTTTCGCAAAACACCCGTTACGGTGTTGAGCGCGTTGTGCGTGATGCTTTCAACCGCGCGCAGAACCGCCGTAAGAAGCTGACCTTGGTACACAAGACCAACGTGTTGGTCAACGCTGGTGACTTGTGGCAGCGCACCGTTGATGAGGTCGCACCGGAATTCCCAGACGTCGAAGTCGACTACAACCACATCGACGCTGCAACCATTTACATGGTTACTGATCCTTCACGTTATGACGTCATTGTCACTGACAACCTCTTCGGCGACATTCTGACCGACTTGGCAGGTGCAGTAGCAGGCGGCATCGGCTTGGCGTCTTCGGGCAATATTGACTCCACCGGTACTAACCCTTCGATGTTTGAGCCAGTACACGGCTCTGCACCAGATATCGCTGGCCAGGGTATTGCGGATCCAACCGCAGCTATCTTGTCCGCTGCGATGTTGCTGCGCCACTTAGGTGATGAAGACAATGCCCAGCGCATTGAGAAGGCTGTCGCTGATGATGTCTCATCCCGTGGTGAGGACCAGGTCAACACCGTTGAGGTTGGCGACCGCATCGCCCAGGCATTGTCCTAATCTCCTAGCTAGCACCAGTTCAAGGACGATAAGTCCGCGAACTCCCCGTGAGAGCGTCTAAGGTGATGCTCACACGGGGAATTTTTGCATGTCGGAGGTATAAAAATGTCACTTGATGTCATTGAACTTTTAGGTCTGGTGGTTTCAGCGATTGCAATGTTGTACACGTTGTTGTCGCGTTTTTCGGTGGCAGAGGAATTAGAGCGTGCTAAGGCATTACGCGAGGCAGCACAGCTTTTCGATGAACTAGAGCGCGCCGAGCACGACTTCCACGACGATAAAGGCGTTGTCTACAGCACTGATGCGTTGGTTGGGTATAAGAAGAGCCTGCGCACTTTGCACTTTCACACCACAGTCGGCGTTGGCGAATTATCCCTGATGGCACTTGTCAGTTTCCTTTTGGCGCTGGGAATTTATGCTCTGTCCGTCACCATGGAAACCGGCGTTGCCGAAGTGCTTTGGTATGCGCTAGCGCTTTTCGCGCTGGTTGGGGTGCCGGCCGCGTGGATTTTTACGCGCCGCTATTTAATCGATAGGCAATCACGCCATATCTCCGATGAAGAAAAAGCCCGCTTGCTCAAAGAGCCAGGCCAATAGTTTTTGTCGAAACTCATGGCAGGCATCAGGATGTCAAAGGGGGTATAGCGCGGTAAATCCTTACCCCTAGCTATGTCGTGTTGCCCATGTTGATGATCCACACGGCTAACATTGGTAACTGATGAACACTAATTTAGCTTCCCATTCCCTCAACGCTACTGAGCAGCCACATGGTCGCAAACTGCGCCGCTATGGCCGCATGGCGGTGGCTACTGTATCCGCTGCCTTGATGGTGGCGTCTTGTAGCGTCTTTACCTCCGGCGAGAACAACGATGGCACGAGCAATAGCGCGTCCTCGGAAGATAGCTCTAAGGCGCCTAGCTTCGCCGTGGATGCGCCGACTTCCTTATCGGATGCGGACCCGTCCGGGTTTAATGCCGCGCAATATTTCTTCCCAGCCGAGGCTGGCGATAATGATCCCACTAGCAAGCAGTTAGTGGTAGCCGGTGCTGAGGAAGCCGACCAATACGCCGCGGCACAAGCGGCAGTTGAGTCCGGAGCGCCGATGCTCATTATCGGCGAGGGCGAAACTGGTGAAAAGGCGAAAGCCCAGATCCTCGAGTTAGCGCCCGAAGAGATCGTGCAGTACGGCATCGACTTAAACGATGACCCGGCGCTCGCCGAATCTGATGCAAAGATTAGCGAGCCAGAGGAGAGTGAGGACTCCAGTGCAGCGCCAAGCTCCCTGGCAGATTTAGCTGCGCAGGAAAGCCCTAATGACGGCAATGACGCTGCACCGCAGGTACTCGTGGCATCAGGCACGAATGTCGCACAGGTAGCATCAGCACGCGCGGCAGGCGCACCAGTGCAGGTTCTAGCCGCTGCTGACCCACGTGCGACCTCAGATTCCATGGCTGCTGTAGCTGCGGGCAACGCCGTCGCATTAGGCGAAGGCTTTGGCAACCAGGAAGAATTCGATGCCCAGGTGAAACTCGCTGCCAATGGTGAACTGCCTGGTGGCGGTGGACTCGTATTCCCAGGCCGACGCATGGTGGCGCTCTACGGTCATCCTTCCGGTCCTGCTTTAGGTGTCATGGGCGAGCAACCCCCAGCAGAAGCTGCGGCACTCGCGCAGGAATACGCCGATAGGTACAAGGACTTAACGCAGTGGCCAGTTATCCCGGCTTTTGAAATCATCGCGACGGTAGCATCGGATTCGCCTGGCGATGACGGCGATTACAGCAATGAATCCCAACCGGATGAGTTGCGCCCTTATGTTGATGCGATTACCGAGGCCGGTGGCTACGCCTTCTTGGACCTTCAGCCAGGCCGTGCACGCCTGATTGATCAGGCCAAGATGTATGAGGACCTGCTCAAACAACCCAACGTCGGTCTAGCACTGGATCCAGAGTGGAAGATTGGCCCCGATGAAGTGCCAATGACCAATGTGGGCCACGTGGAAGCCGAAGAGGTCAATGAGGTCTCCGAATGGCTTGCTCAGCTCGTGCAAGATAATGACCTGCCGCAAAAGGGACTCATCCTGCACCAGTTCCAGCTGCAGATGCTGCGCGATAGGGACCAGATTCGCACTGACTACCCAGAGCTGTCGTTTATCCTGCACGCAGATGGACACGGTGATGCCGGGCAGAAGTTCGATACCTGGAATGCAATGCGTCAGGACCTAAGCTCTGATTACTTCATGGCGTGGAAGAATTTCATCGACGAAGACACCCCAATGTTTGACCCCACGCAAACTTATGATGTCGATCCACGCCCATGGTTCGTTTCTTATCAGTAACCTAAGGCGCATGAGCGTCGAATTAGAAGAGGTTACAGGTTTCCTCGCGTCCATCGAGCCCTTCCGGCACCTTCCGGAAGCAGAGCTCGAAGCACTAGCGCCCACACTAACGGTGCGCTACGTCCGACGTGGGGAAATTGTTTTGGACTTTGAAGAGTCCAATAATTTCTTGCGCATCATCCGCTCCGGCGCGATAGATATCTTAGGCCCCGATAATGTGTTGCTGGACCGCCGTGACCCAGGACTAACGTTTGGCTATTCCACCTTGGTAGGCACGAATTCCTCGCGCTACCGCATGGAGGCGGTCGAAGATAGCCTGGTTTATGAAATGCCACGCGAGGTCTTTATCCAGCTATCTAAGCGTAACCCCGATATCGCGCGCTTTTACTCCTCCCAATCGCGCCGTATCCGTGCCGCGGCAGAAGAAATCGCCAATGCAGGTGCCAACACCAATGTGCTGCGCACGCATATTTACGACGTCAAAATTTCCAAGGCGCTGTCGTGCCCGCCGGACCTCAGCATCCGCGAAGCCGCCCAGCGCATGGATGAGCACAGCGTCTCCTCACTGCTGGTGATTGAAAACGAAGCACTGCTTGGCATTATCACTGACCGCGATATGCGCGGGCGCGTCGTCGCCGAAGGAGTAGATACCTCCCGACCGGTCACAGAAGTGATGACCACCAACCTGTTAACGCTCGGCTCAGAGGCACTTGCCATGGAAGCTTTGATGCTCATGTCCGAGCGCAAGATTCACCACTTGCCGGTGGTGGATGATGGCCGGGTAACAGGCATTGTCACGCAGAACGATATCGCACGCCTGTTGCACAATGACCCAGTCTTCCTCGCAGCGGATATCTCACGCAAGAACTCCATCGATGAGCTTGCCGATGCCTTTACACGTACCACCAAGGTGGTTGCTCAACTAATTGAAAGCGGGGCAGCACCAGAAGAAACCGCCGGCATGATCACTATCGCTGCCGATGGCGTAGCTCGCAGGCTTTTTACCTTAGGGATAGAGAAATATGGCAAACCCCCGGTGGACTTTGCTTTTGTCGCCGTGGGCTCCCAGGGCCGCAGGGAGATGGTCTTAGCTTCAGACCAGGACAATGCACTTGTGCTTAGCGATGATTTCGACCACGCCATCCACAACGACTACTTCCAAAAGCTCACCGAGTTTGTGTGCCTGGGACTTGATCGTGCCGGGCAGGTGCTGTGCCCCGGTGACATGATGGCCATGAACCCGCAGTGGCGTATGACCGTGACCGAGTGGGAGCGCACCTTTGCCAATTGGACCGGGGCACCAGAACCTGATGCTTTGCTCAACGCGCAGATATTCTTTGACTTCCGCGTTATCGCCGGCAGTCAAGAACTAGGCAACGAAGTCCATCAATCCGCAGTCGCGCACGGCAAAAACGCCCTGCGGATGCACGCGCACCTAGCGTCACTAGCCGCGCGCCGGGAACCACCGTTGACCTTCTTCAAGGGGCTGGTGGTCGAGCGCAGCGGGCAGTACGCCAATACCTTAAACATAAAGAAAGGCGGCACAGCAGCAATCGTGCAGATGGCACGGCTGTATTCGCTCTCTGCAGGACACAGCATCGTAGAAACCCGCGAGCGCCTGCGCCAATCCGCGGGCAAGACTGTCAGCCGTGCCGGCAGCGAAGACCTCCTCGATGCCTTCGACTACCTACGTTCTATCACCTTGAAGTATCAAGCCTCGCAGATTCGCTCTGGCCAACAACCGAATTATCACATCGACCCCAAACAACTTTCCGGCATGGAGCGCGAGAACCTTCGTGATGCCTTCTCCATTATTAAGAGCATGCAAAATGCTTTGGCCACCAAGTATCCTGTCCGGAATATTTAGTAGGGGAGAGATGACACCATGGCCTTATTTGATTTTCTCTCTCCGCGGCGCGTGCTCGAGATTGAAGCACCAGAACCGAATACTCCCATCGAAGAGGTGGAGTTTCTCGCCGTCGATATGGAAACTACCGGTCTAAAGCCCAAGCAGCATGAGATTGTTTCCATTGGCTGGGTGCCGGTCATCAATAACCGCGTGCAGCTCAAAGATGCGCACTATGTGCTGATTAAAGGCGTGGATGTTGGCGACTCCGCAATCATTCACCACTTACGCGATAGCGATTTGGAACAAGGCTGTGAGCTAGAAGAAGCAATAGAAATGCTCACCGCGGCCCTGCGCGGCAAGGCATTGCTTGCACACTTCGCACCGATTGAAACCGCCTTTTATTCACACGCGTGTAAAAAGCTCTGGGGCAAAGAACCACAACTGCAAGTAGTAGACACTTTCGCGCTAGAGCGCCGCCACATGGAACGCATGAGTACCTTTCCACGTGGGGAAGACCTCCGGCTGAGCCGAGTGCGCGCGCGGTACGGGCTGCCGAATTACCGCAATCATAATGCGCTAACCGATGCCATCGCGTGCGCCGAACTCTACCTCGCCATGGCCGCGCATCGTCCGCCGCAGAAGCTGAAGGATATGCAGAAAAATCTGCAAATCTAGCGTTGTTAAAAATTAGCAACACCGAGCGAATATGAGCCTTAACCGGCCTGTAAACTAGTTAGCCTTATCCTTTGCAAGTGTGCAAAGATACTGTTTAGTAGCATTGACATATGCGTTTAGGACGAATTGCACACCCCGACGGAATCTGCTTTGCCATCATTGAAGGCGACAGCGACGACCCACAAAGCGATAAGCTTGTAGCGAAAGAAATCGCTGGCACCCCATACACCACTCCAGAGCCAACCGGCCGTGAGTGGAAGCTCAACGAGGTTCGACTGCTTGCCCCAACCCTGCCGACCAAGGTTGTGGCACTGGGCCGTAACTATGCTGACCACGTTGCTGAGGTCTTTAAAGAATCAGCAGAATCTTTGCCACCAACCATCTTTATCAAGCCATCCACGGCCGTTATCGGCCCTGAGGCTCCCATCAAGATCCCGGATTTTGCCACCAAGGTTGAATTCGAGGGCGAGCTGGCTGTAGTTATCTCCAAGGTCTCCAAGAACATCGACCCTGAAAACTGGCAAGACCACGTACTAGGTTTTACCATCTGCAACGATGTTTCCTCCCGTGACCTGCAGTTCCAGGATGGTCAGTGGGCACGCGCGAAGGGCATTGATACTTTCTGCCCAATCGGCCCATGGATCCAGACCGACTTGAATGCCTTGGACCTCGATGATCACAAGATCAACGCTTACCTGACCCACGAGGGCAAGCGTGAGCAAAAGCAGGACTCCAACACGAATCAGATGATTGTGAAGATGGGTGGCATCCTCGCTGAGATCTCCCAGTCCATGACTCTGCTGCCAGGCGACGTCATTACCACCGGCTCCCCAGCAGGCACCGCACCAATGTACGACGGTGACCGCATCGAGGTGGAAATCCCGAAGGTCGGCATCCTTGCCAACCCAATCGAGAACGCTTAAGTCCCACCCCTAACAAATACTGCTCCCACCAGTTTGCCTGAGAAATCAGGTACCAACTGCAGTGGGAGCAGTTTTACTTGTTGCGAGGACTAGAAAACTTAGAAGTTCTGGATACCCATCGCGCGGACGATGGTCTGCAGCTTCGCGGTGGTCTCGGCGAGCTCCGCTTCGGGGTCGGAGTCTTCGACGATGCCACCGCCGGCCCAGGCCCGCGCAGTAAGGCCGTCACCGGCTACCTCGGCGCAGCGGATGGCAACCATGTATTCGCCGTCGCCGGATGCGTCACACCAGCCCACGGCGCCGGAGTAAAAACCGCGGTCTGTTTCGGCAGTGCAAATAAGGGACTTCGCGGCAGCAGTAGGCGTGCCGCAAATAGCTGGGGTGGGGTGACAGCGCACGGCAAGTTCTAGCGCGGTGGTGGGCTTTTTCAAGGTGCCGGAAATGGGCGTGCCCAGGTGCCACATCTCATTGGTGTGGACCAGCTGCGGGGTATTAGGTGCGTAGAAGGTATCGCACATCGGCGCCAGAATCTCAGTGAGGTGCTCGACCACAAAGGCGTGCTCGCGCAGGTCTTTATCGGAAGTAAGAAGGCGTTCACCGGCGAGGCGGTCTTCTTCGGGGTCGGCGCTACGTGCAGCCGAGCCAGCCAGGGGATAGGCGGAGACCACGTTTCCCCGCTTTTTCACCAGCACCTCAGGGGAGGCGCCCACCAACATGGTGCCGTCATAGCCGGCAGGGGTCAGATCCGCGGCAAAGCCATCGCGGTGGTTGGATAAATCAATCAGGCGCGCGGCCACGAGCATCGGGTCAACCGGGCCGTTGAATTCAATATCGACGGCGCGGGCTAAAACGACCTTTTCCAAACGCGAGGCGTTAATGGTGGCAACGGCAGCTTCCACGCGGCGCAGGTGCTCATGCATATCTGGATCGAAGCCAGTGATTT
>DGYMI06202__coassemble_1440_pt1 | contig 13613 bp, 15 predicted proteins | sample DGYMI06202__metabat2_low_PE_019 | metagenome-assembled genome bin DGYMI06202 | reverse complement strand
TTACCAAATATTTTATAGGATTGGTTTTTAGGAAATTTAAACTGCAATATATCCGATTCCACCTGAATAACAAGCTCTACCGCACCCATGTCAATGCCCAGTTCCAAAGAACTCGTAGACACCACTGCGCGCAGCGCACCTTCTTTAAGCATGGTCTCAGTCATCGCGCGTTCATCTTTAGATACTGAGCCGTGATGCGCTCGCGCAATGACTGCCGGGGCTTTGCCGGCAACATCCACAGCTTTCATCAGCTGCGCTGGGTCACGGCGTAGCTCCGGCGACAAGGATTCCGGGTCATGGATAGACGCCCAGATTTCATTCAGCCTGGAGGTCAGGCGCTCTGCCGTGCGCCGCGAGTTCACAAAGACCAGCGTCGAGCGATGCTCCATCACTTGGTCGTAGACGGCCTGCTCAATGAAAGGCCAAATAGAGCTCGCCACCGGCAGGGCCGATTCTGTTAAACCCGAATCAGCGGCATCGACAAGTTCTTGCGAGGTAATCCCCAATGGATCATCTACTGTCATCTCACCGATGGTGGAGCCTTGCTCCGGCGTGGGTAGATCCGACATGTCCTCGACCGGCACATGGATATCCAACTGCCACTTCTTCTTCGCCGGCGGCGCAATAATCTCCACCGGCCGCCCACCGCCTAAGAAGTTCGCCACCGTTTCTAGCGGACGCACCGTGGCAGACAAACCGATGCGCTGAAACTCCCCTGCTACCTGCGCCAGGCGTTCCATGGTCAACGCCATGTGCACGCCACGTTTAGACCCAGCGATGGCATGGATTTCATCAATGATGACCGTATCCACCGTGGCTAAAATGCCCGCGGCCTTCGAGGTCAGCATCAAATACGCAGATTCCGGCGTGGTAATCAAAACATCAGGCGGCTTGCGCAACTGCCGGTTGCGCTCCGACTGCGGGGTATCGCCCGAGCGCACGCCAATAGATATATCCGGCTCATCCACACCCAGGCGCTGCGCCACGCGCGAAATACCTGCCAACGGCACCCGGAGGTTGCGTTCAATATCCACACCAAGCGCCTTCAAAGGCGAGATGTACAGCACCTTCACCCCAGCGTTGGTGGCGTCTCCTCCCTCTGAGCCGAGTCCCACCCCGTCATTGCGCGCTGCAAGCGGCAGTGAAGTTTGGCCTTCGCGTTCAATCAGGTTGTTCAGCGCCCACAAGAATGCGGCCAAGGTCTTACCTGAACCAGTGGGTGCGACCAGCAAAGCGTGATTGCCTTGGGAAATAGCGTCCCAGGCTTGTTCCTGGACGGCGGTCGGTTCGGTGAAAACATCCTCGAACCATCCAGCAACAGCTGGCTTGAAGCGCGACAGAATGTTTTTGGCCATGCCTTACTTTATCGCGATGGGTAGTCTTAGGGACTATGACAGTCCAGCTCTCTGATGCTCGCTTAACCAATATGATCGCTGAAGGATGCGGCGAGATTTTAAAAGGTGTCCGTAAAGGCGGCCTTCTGCGCGGCCGCGCCTTGGGAGACGCTGGTGATGAACTAGCCCAATCGTGGATCTCCCGCGTCTTAGAACAACACCGCCCCAACGACGGATTCCTATCCGAAGAAGCCGTTGATGACCTAGACCGGCTCGGCAAAGAGCGCGTGTGGATTGTCGATCCACTCGATGGCACCAAAGAATTTGCCACCGGCCGCCAGGACTGGGCGGTGCACATCGCACTTGTTATCGACGGAATCCCCAAGCACGCTGCGGTAGGTCTGCCAGACTTAGGCGTTACCTTTAAATCCTCTGATGTGCGCGCTGTGCAGGGACCGCTGGCTAAGAAATTCGTGGTCTCGCGCAACCGCCCTCCTAAGATCGCGCAATACATCACGCAGCAGATGGGCTACGAAGCAGTAGGCATCGGTTCTGCTGGGGCCAAAGCCATGCACGTCCTTTTGGGCGATTATGACGGCTATATCCACGCCGGCGGACAATACGAGTGGGACCAAGCAGCCCCAGTCGGTGTGGCCTTAGCCTCAGGCCTGCACTGCTCACGTCTTGACGGCAGCCCGATAAGCTTTAACAATGAAGACACTTACATCCCCGATTTAGTGGTATGCCGTCCAGAATTAGCCGATGAAATCTTGGAGCACGCAGCCAAGTTCGCAGAAGATAACCCAGGCTTTTAGCCGCTGGTTTTCGCGGTGATTAGGACGAATGACTAAATTCGCCTCATCCCCTAAACTTAGCGGCATGACTAACGCCGCTTCCATCCCAACTCCATATGAAGAGCTTTTAAAAAACGTCTTAGAAAACGGTGCTCAAAAATCCGACCGCACCGGCACCGGAACGCGGTCACTTTTCGGACATCAGCTGCGTTATGACTTAAGCAAGTCTTTTCCACTGCTGACCACCAAGAAGGTTTATTTCCACGGTGTCATTGGGGAGCTACTGTGGTTCTTGCGCGGGGAATCCAACGTCTCGTGGCTGCAGGAAAACAAAATTCGCATCTGGAACGAATGGGCTGATGACAACGGCGAGCTTGGCCCTGTCTACGGCGTGCAGTGGCGCTCTTGGCCTACTCCAGATGGCCAGCACATTGACCAAATCCAGGCAGTGATGGATCAGCTAAAGAATAATCCTGATTCGCGCCGCATCTTGGTCTCTGCGTGGAATGTTTCTGAGCTCGACAAAATGGCGCTTATGCCATGCCACTTGCTCTTCCAGCTCTATGTTGCCGACGGTAAGCTATCGATGCAGGTTTACCAGCGCTCCGCCGACATGTTTTTGGGAGTTCCATTCAACATTGCTTCCTATGCGGCACTGACCCATATGTTTGCCCAGCAGGCAGACCTGGAAGTTGGTGAACTCATCTGGACCGGTGGCGATGTCCACATCTACAATAACCACGTTGAGCAGGTCAAAGAGCAGCTCTCCCGTGAACCACGCGAATACCCACAGCTGAAGTTGAAGAAGGCAAAGAGCATCTTTGACTACAGCTTCGAAGACTTTGAGGTAGAAGGTTATGACCCACACCCAGCTATCAAAGCTCCAGTGTCAGTCTAGGATGAAACCATGAGCTTTCTTGGTGCGATTTGGGCACAGTCCTTGGATGGAATCATCGGCGACGGCAAACAAATGCCGTGGCACGTACCGGAAGATTTAGCTCATTTTAAAGAAGTCACCCTGGGCAGCCCGGTGATTATGGGACGCAATACCTGGGAGTCACTTCCTGAGAAATTCCGTCCGCTTCCCGGACGTGAGAACTTTGTGCTTTCAACGCGTGAGCCTGGCCAGTGGTCTAACGGCGCGACGGTCTTAAACCGCCTGCCTGAATTGACCGAAGGATGGATCCTGGGCGGCGGCAAGCTGTATGCCTCTACTTTGGAACAGATGGATGTCCTCGAGGTAACTCTTATGGACGTCAATGTTGCCGACGCATATGGCGATGATGCTGTCTTTGCACCCTATATTCCTGAGACTTTTAGCCAGACTTCTGATTCCGGATGGCAGACCTCAGCAAAAGGTCATCTGACCATTCCGAATCAGCCGGCCAGCGAGCTGCCCGTTAAGTATCGATTTATTAGTTATGAACGAAAGGACGCTGCCTAAAAATGGCAATCGTAACTCCTGAAACCACCGAACACGTCACTGTTTTCTTCGCCGACTGGTGCCCGTTTTGTGCCCGTCTGCGCGCAGACTTAGACCAGTCGAAAACCCCTTATGCGGCCGTTGACGTTGATAACGGCGCAGAGGGTAATGACGAGCTCAATGAGTGGATTAAGTCCGTCAATAACGGCAACCGCGTTGTTCCCACCGTGCTGTACTCCGATGGCACCCACGCCACCAACCCGCCGGCTAGTGACGTGCGCGCAAAGCTCGAGGAGCTAAGTAATTAATTAACGTCTTCCCCGAAAAGCTCCAACATGTCTTTTGGGGACAACGTGGTGTTAAGCCCGGCTAGCTCTTTGGAATAGATGGTCTTTAGGTATTCATCTAAAACATCTTTGAGCTGCTGGGCATCAAACTTATTCAGCAGCATGATGCGCTTCGGCTCGCTTCCGCGCACAAGCTTTTCGATGGACAAGGTCTCCACCCCCTCCTCCGCTGAAACCGTGCGCGCGATAATCTCACGACGTTGAACGTCAATAAATTGTGGTTCTAAAGCATCAGCATCTTCTTGATAGGTCATACTCCTCAAAGTAGCGCACCTGGGGTAAACAGAGGCCATATTCTGGAACTAAACCGCTGTCGCCGACCAACATCACATCCCAGTTTTAGCTCACGGCTACTACTCGGGTAACCTAAAGATGTTCACAACCGACCTTCGCTGAGTCTTTTGACTCGCGGTTTGTTGTGAACGGCCCTGCCTTAGTAGCTCAGTGGATAGAGCACGGCTCTCCTAAAGCCGGTGTCGCAGGTTCGACTCCTGTCTAGGGCACCATTGTCCTGAAGTCGATACATAGTTGAGACTATGAGTCGAGTGATGGCTGACAGATACCGCCGCGAGGTTGGAACAGTGTTCTTTCCTCACGGCGGTATCTATTTCTCTTGCTGTTTGGTTTAAGAAAATGGGTTGGTAGTGCGGATTGCGCGGGCCTGCCAACGCCTATCGCGGTACTCAATGTTGATGGGGTGCTCGAAGGCATCGGAGACCAACTCCGTTGTCAGCACGTCGTGCACGTTACCTGCAGCCAGCACGCGCCCATCCTTGATGAGCATGGCGTGCGTGGTGGTTTCCGGCAGTTCTTCGAGGTGGTGCGTGACCAACACCGTGGCAAGCTCTGGTTGGGAACTGTGCAAGCGATCCACGGTCTCTAAAAACTGCTCGCGGGCGGCGACGTCTAGGCCGGTCGAGGGTTCATCGAGAAGCAAAAGTGATGGATCCGTGATTAATGCACGCGCAATCAAAGTCTTGCCACGCTCACCTTGGGACATTGTTGGCCACAGCGAATCCTCAAACGGACGGACCCCGAGTAAATCGATGAGGCTCTCAGCCCGCTCGATAATTTCTGGGGTGGGCTCCCAGCGTGTCATGAGCTCTGTCGTGCCCGTGGCACCGGACAACACAACCTCGCGTGCGGTTAGTGAAGAACGCAGCGGGTGACGTGGGTTAACATGCGCAATAGATTCGCGCAGCTTACGTATCTCCACCCGGCCAAGACGTTGCCCAAGCACCTCCACGGTACCGCGAGTCGGATGCTGCTGCGCACCGCACATACTTAAAATCGTGCTCTTGCCCGCGCCATTGGCTCCGATTAACGCCCAGCGCTCGCCAGCATTTACCACGAGGTTAATTTTCTGAAGAATCTCTCGGGAATCTCGCACGAAATCGACATCGTGTAAGTGCAGGATTTCAGTCATGTTTAGACCCCTTCGCTCTCGCTTATGAATTGAAGGAAACAATCACTCAACTATATAGCTCGCTCGGGGTCTTAACTGCCAAATGCCTCGAAGGGGTCGAATATTAGGATCAAGAAACTTCCTGTGACCTGAGTATTTATTCGTATAATGCGCTTATGAAACTTCACATTACAAAGTCCGTCGGAAACGACGAATACCTGTGCCCGAATTGCGGTGCACGGGTTAAATACAGCCCGCAGAGAAAGAAACTGGCGATTCACAATCTGCCGCTTACTCCGGGCAAACGCTGCCCGACAGCAAAGTTGGAAGCGGAACTAAATTTAGATCCAGAAGGCCCGATGCCGGAGCTTCTCAAACTTGAGGAACGCCCCCTAGTCAAAGAAGAACCTATCAAAAGCAAAAGGCAAAGGCGCGGTCGGTTTAGAGGGCCCCGGGATCCACTAAATCCTAGTAGGCGCTGGAGGGATGAATACGTCATTAAAGGCGAGGATTCTTGGGGCAATGACGACTTAGGCCAAGAAGGCGGCGAAGTCTCAGTACGTGCCCGCTCCGGCGGCAGAGTCGAAAGCCGCCGAAGCAGGTACTAAACGCATAGAAGCAACAGTTATTGAGCGTTGCCGGCTTCTACATTTTCTTTATGCACAGTCTCGAGTGCTTGCTGGAATACCTGCTGGGGCTGTGCCCCGGAGACCGCATACTTGTTGTTAAAGACGTAGAACGGAACGCCTTGGACACCAATTTGCTGCGCCTGGTTGATATCAGCTTGTACCGCGGTATCAAGTTCCTCGTTGTCCATATTCGCCAGCGCTGCATCTCGGGCTAGACCAACAGATGCTGCAAGATCCGCTAGGACCTCGCGGTCTTCAACATTCTTGCCATCGGTGAAATAGGCCTTAAACAGTGCTTGCATCAGTTCATGCTGCAGACCATTCTCTTCGGCGAAATGAGACAGACGGTGTGCACGGCGGGAATTGACCGTCAGTGCCTCATCAAAGTTGTAGTTCAAACCAACTTCAGCACCGCGCTGGGCAACGCCATCGTTCATCTGCTTGAACTGCTCTACGGGAACGCCCTTTTGCTTGGCCACGGCTTCCGCTGAAGGCAACGGGGAATTCTCCGGGTAATCAGGCATTAGCTGGTAGCTGTGGTAGGTGATCTTGACATCATCGCGGTGCGCGAAATCTTCTAATGCAAGCTCTAGGTGCCTATCCCCCATCCAACAAAATGGGCACATGACATCAGACCAGACATCCACGGTGATTGGGGCCGCGTTATTTACTTCATTGGTCATGAACAATTTCCTTCCACATCGCAGACTCCGATTGCTTCTTCGCCAAAGGGCTGAAGAAAGGCAAAGGGTTGTGGTGCTGCATTCTGTGCAACGCTCGATGATGTTTGGCCGTCTTCTTGGTTTATTTCCTGATTGTCAATATTGCCCTGCGGCTTCATAGATTCCACCTTATTGAATATTGGGTCATCTCGTTTCAACCACAAATGCTGTCTTTCTGTTCCCGCAGCAGCCGCGCTTCCCTTTCCTCTGTGTGCACATTGAGGTAAGTTTTGTTACGAAAGATACTAAAGTTGCACCAGTATATTATTGGTGCCTAGTTAGGAGTTCATTCGTGTCGGGAAATGATGCATCGACAGGCGCTGGGCACTACTCGCGTCGCAATATTATTAAGGTCGGCGCTGTCGCTGCCGCGGCTGGCACTTTGGCAATTGGCGTGGGAACTGCAACTGCCTCCCGTGCTTCAGCCTTAGGCCCTATCCTGGGCACCGTTATTGACTACTCAGCTGGGGTCCCCAGTGCCTCCGCCATCAAGGCTGCCGGACACTTGGGCGCTGTGCGTTATGTTTCGGAAAAGCGCCCTAATGCGCAATGGATGGCCGGTAAGCCGGTAACCCTCAAGGAAACCCAAGCTATGTCGGGCCAGGGCCTAGCAACGGCATCTGTTTACCAATATGGGCGTGCAGAAACTGCCGACTGGAAGAAAGGTGCTGCCGGCGCTGCAGTACATGCTCCAAAGGCCATTTCCATCCACCGCGCAGCAGGCGGGCCAACCGGTCGTCCTATTTATATCGCGATCGACGACAACCCCACCCGTTCGCAATACGATTCGCTCATCAAGCCCTACCTTGTGACATTTTCGGCTACGCTGCGCGCGGCAGGCTACAGCACTGGCATCTACGGCAACTACAACGTAATTGACTGGGCCATCAAAGACGGCATCGGTTCATACTTCTGGATGCACGACTGGGGCTCCGGCGGAAAGATTCACCCACGCACCACCGTCCACCAGCTGCCGCAGAATAAGCAGCGCACAATCGATGGCGTCGTCGTGGACATCAACAATGTTTATGCCCAAGACTGGGGCCAGTGGAAGCCAGGCCAATCTGGTGGTAGCACTCCCGGGAGCAACACTGGTGGTCAGTCCACCGGCGGCGCCACTTCACAGCAGGCAACAGCTGACCTACTCAATGGCTTAAGTTCCACAGTCCCAGGTTTAGACGCAACGGGTTCTTCGGTCACAGCTGAGCAAATTGACCAAGCCAGCAAGCTCGCGCAGCAATTAAGCGGAATGGTTAACCGCTAATCGGAAATAATCTTTTCTGGCGCTTTCTTACTGCCGCCGCCTGGTTTTTGAGATTCTAAAAACCACGTGGTGGCCTCTTTGAGTTTTTGCCCCGAAAGCTGGGTGCGCACCAGTTTGGTCAGGTCGCGAGCAGAACCTGTCACCGAAGCCGCAACGATAAAGTCGTCGCCGAAAGAAACTGAGGCATGAATATCGCGATCATTGGACCACCCCCACTTGGTACCAATGACGTTTATTAATACCGCGGTTCCGAAATCTTGCTCGTAGCCATCGGCAGCAATTTCATCAGGTTGTGACATTGCGACCAAAATCGGGTGCAAAGGATCTTCATCCTTGAGCGCTCGGATGAATTTCACGACATCATAAGTCGATGTCACTGAGCGTCCCCAGTACTCCCCCGCATCGGTAGAATATAGGCCGTATTTCTTCGCGACTTCATCGATCGATTCTGGATATGCTGCGAAAAGTTCTTCTGCAATTCCATCGTCGGAATCAGAAATCATCTGCAGCGCATCATACTTTTCTGACTCGGTTCCCTCATCGATGACATAGTCCGCGATATAAAGTTTCGACAGGCTTAAAGCAGGACGGGCAAACCTTTCATTCGCGCTTCCCAGATGCATCCCATCGCTCAGCCGAATGTAAGTTAGCTGGGATTTGGATTGGTCAATGACGATTCCAGCTTGTTGATGTGCCACATCGCCAAGGCTATCAAGTGCAGAGTCTGCCACGGACGGTTCCGCGGTCTGCGCTGAGGAAGAACCACTAAATTCTTCGTCGGAAGTGGCTTCGTCAGTCCTCGGCGCTGTCGCCCGGGCGACGATCCATGTTCCCACTATGCAGATGACAATAAGAAGCACAATCGCCACAAATTGAAGCCAACCATGCTTGGCACGCGGAACATTAATTTTTGACACAGCTTAAATAATACAAAGCCACCGCATGTAATAAACATGCGGTGGCTTTGTTGTCTTAGTTGCCCTCGGGTGCTTGCGCTGTGAGCTCTTTAGGTTCTAAAGAATTCTGCGCATTGGCTCGTGGCATTTAGTGATCGACTGCAGCCTCAACACCAACACCGGTCAGGGAGCGAACTTCCATCTCAGCAGCAAGCGCTTCGAGGTTGTCAGGCTTACCAATCAGGGTGCCGATGTAACCACACAGGAAGCCAATTGGAATGGAAATCAGACCTGGGGAGGTCAGTGGGAAGATGGACCAGTCGGCGTTCGGGAACATTGCCGATGGTGCACCGGAGACTGCTGGGGACAAGAAGATGAGCAGCAGACAGGAAATCAGACCGCCGTAGATGGAGGCGACTGCACCAGTGGTGTTGAATCGACGCCAGTACAGGGAGTACAGGATGGTTGGCAGGTTTGCGGACGCTGCAATTGCGAATGCCAGGGAAACCAGGAACGCAACGTTCTGGGTCATCGCGAGGATGCCAAGGATGATGGATGCGATACCGAGGATGACCACGGTGATGTGGGAGACGCGAACCTGCTCTTCCTCGGAAGACTGACCATCACGCAAGACAGCGTCGTAGATGTCGTGAGCAATCGAAGCAGATGCGGTAATTGCAAGACCGGAAACAACAGCCAGAACGGTTGCGAATGCGACTGCGGAAATAATCGCCATGAAGACTGTGCCGCCAACTTCGAGAGCCAAGAGCGGTGCCGCTGCGTTCGCTCCACCAGGAGCATCGAGGATGCGGTCTGGACCAACCAGTGCCGCTGCGCCGTAGCCCAGAACCAGGGTGATCAGGTAGAAAGCACCGATGATGCAGATTGCCCAGGTAACGGAGCGACGTGCTTCAGTAGCAGTAGGAACGGTGTAGAAACGCATCAGAACGTGTGGCAGACCAGCGGTACCAAGAACCAGGGACAGACCCAGGGAAATGAAATCAATCTTGGTCGTAGTGGAGCTACCGTACTGCAGGCCTGGCTCCATAATCTGCGAAGCCTCGTAGCCACGCTCAACGATTGCTTGAGAATCTGCGTGCGTTGCGATTGCCTGATCGAACAGGGTGACAAAGCCACCCTTGATAGCAACGAAGACCAAGATAGCCATGATGAAGACACCTGCAACCAGCAGGACAGCCTTAATCATCTGCACGTAGGTCGTACCCTTCATGCCACCGATAAGGACGTAGACAATCATGACGACGCCAACAACGCCGACAACAACTGCCTGCCAGTGGAACTCATGGATATCCAGAAGAACGGACACCAGGGAACCTGCACCGGCCATCTGTGCAATCAGGTAGAACAGGGACACGAACATGGTTGCCAGTGCAGCAGCCACGCGAACAGGCTTCTGACGCAGACGGAAGGACAAAACGTCCGCCATGGTGAAGCGTCCAACGTTACGCAGCGGCTCAGCAACGAGCATCAACGCAACCAACCAGGCGACGAAGAAGCCGACCGAGTACAGGAAGCCGTCGTAGCCGTTAAGAGCAACTGCACCGACAATACCCAGGAAGGATGCTGCAGAAAGGTAGTCACCAGAAATAGCGAGACCGTTCTGACGGCCAGAGAAGGTACCGCCACCGGTATAGAAGTCAGATGCTTCGGAGGTGGACTTACCTGCGCGCAGCACCAACCACATTGTGACAACAAGGAATACCAGGAACACCGCAATGTTAAGAATCGGGTTACCGGTAGAATATTCGGCCTCTTGGGCAAGAATAATAGGGTTCATTGTGCTTAACCCTCCATTTCTTCACGGATAGCAGCCGCTTGAGGCTCAATTTTTTTATTGGCGTACTGAACGTAGAGCCAAGTAATAAGGAACGTGGTTACAAACTGTAGGAGGCCAAAGATTAGGCCGATATTGAAACCACCACCGATTTCAATCGCCATAAAATCGTGCGCAAAAACTGCAACAACAACATAAAGCAAATACCAGACCATGAACGCCACGGTCATAGGAAATGCAAACTTTCGGTATGTACTCCGCAGCTTTTCAAACTGCGGACTCTTTTGCATAGCAATGAACTCATCTGCCGATGGCTCACGGCGCTTGCTCGGAGAGGCTGTAGCACCAGACATTGGTTTCTCCTTGAAAATTTCAATAGTCTTATCCAGGTTCTTAAACCCGATAGGCTTTCTTTAATAGACGGACTAATGCCATACCCCAGTGCCAGGGATCACATTCCGACCTATTAAGTAAGGTACCGAACAAGCCTTGTTATGTTAAAGGTTTGCTGAAGTGAATAGCCCTTAACAAAAAATTGCACCCCCGAAAATCATCGTGACCTGCTCTTGTTACGGCTAGCAAATTACCCCCGAAATTGACGATTCGTCACTTTGCTAAGTTTGCAAATAGACGTTTTGCAGTGAAATTGAGCACAAATTAAAGCATTTCCAATAGATCCCTAGGAGTTCAGCCATGAATTTGACATATTTCTCCTAAGGATTTGCTAGGCCCTCCCCCATTAGCATTTTGACTGTTATAAAACGTCACAATCCTCGGAACCCAGCAAGAGTTTCCGAGGATTGATTGTGGCGTTGTTCTTAGCTCGAAGCGCTATGCATCATCGCCTGGCCAGACGCGTGGATCATTTCCAGTGCGGCCTTCGGGATTATTCAAGGAATCAATTACTTCCATCTGCGCGCGAGAAAGTTCAAAGTCTTTTGCGCCGAGGTTTTCGACAAGACGTTCACGACGTGCGGACTTAGGGATAACAACAATGCCCTTCTGCAGCAGGTAACGCAATGCCACTTGGCCCTCAGAGCGCTCTAATTGCGCTGCAATGGCCTTAATGTCTGGGTTGTTAAGCACCTTGCCACGAGCCAACGGCGACCACGCCTGGGTGACGATGCCGTGCTTTTTATGGAATTCCAGAAGCTCAGGCTGACGGAAGGTCGGGTTGAGCTCAATCTGGTTAACGGCTGGCACGATTCCAGTTTCGGAGATGAGGGTTTCTAGGACTTCCTCATAGAAATTAGCCACACCAACGCTGGCAATCTGCCCCATCCCCTGCAGGCGTGCAATCTCTGCAAAGGTTTCTACATACAGCCCACCCTGTGGCCAAGGCCAGTGCACCATGTAAAGGTCTAGGTAGTCGAAGCCAAGCTTATCCAATGAGGTCTGGAAGGCCTCGCGCACTTTGTCTGCACCGTGGTGGTCGTGCCAGACTTTACTGGTAACAAAGAGTTCATCACGGGTGACATCGCCAGCAGCAATTGCGTCATTGAGGGCTTTGCCCAACGCCTCTTCATTCTTGTAGAGCGTTGCGGTATCAAAATGGCGGTAGCCTACTTCAATAGCCTCACGGACAACCTTGATGCACTCGTCGTCACGAAGCTTGTACGTGCCAAGGCCAATCTGCGGGATCTCACGCTCATCATTAAGCGTCAGCGTCGGTACTGGAGCCTTATTGTTTTCAGAAGTCATACTTCTCATTGTGCCTTGAAACAGCGTGGTTGTGTGGCACTTGCCAACAATTGCACAAGGTTCAGCTTTCACAGCCTGGATTCTAAGCGGCGGCAATGAAAAATCCCCGGTGTCTGGCACGTACTTTCACAATGCCGACCGCGCGGGGAGTTGCCCACTAAATAATGCGAGCTAAAACGAATCCTGAGGACTCGACAGATTAATTTACGTTAATCAGGTCAATAACGAAGACCAGAGTGCGTCCAGACAATGGGTGTCCACCGCCTGCTGGGCCGTATGCCATCTCTGGTGGAATGGTCAGCTGACGGCGACCGCCAACGCGCATTCCTGGGATGCCTTCCTGCCAGCCAGAGATCAGGCCGGTGAGTGGGAACTCAATAGACTGTCCACGATCCCACGATGAGTCAAACTCCTGGTTGGATTCGTACTCGACGCCAACGTAGTGAACTTCAACGACTGCACCAGCTTGTGCCTCAACACCGTCACCAACGACGATGTCTTCGATCACTAATTCGGTGGGGGCTGGCTCAGTTGAAGCTTCAATAATTGGCTTATCCATAAAGTAAACATCTCCTTGACGTTGTGTCTAAATGCGTCTGCTATGACGTATTCGGGCTTTCCGAACTTAGACAGTCAACAACCTCATCCATTAAAAGTTTGCCTATTTTTGGGCGCATTGAACAACTTAGGTTGCCCAATCTCCAGCACGCTTTCTTGCTTGAAGGCGAGAATTCAAGTGCTCATTACTGAAGGCTTCAATGGATTAGATTGTTGGCATAACACTCGCCTCGAAATTGAAAAAGTCGAATCAAGCTCCTCTGATTATAAACGAGGATGCTGATTCGACTTAATTGTGAAGGATAAATACCGGATTAGTAATGCAAATGTTATGAAACATTGCACTGCGCAATCGGCAATTTATCCCTCTCAGATTCGCGTCTTTTCGCTTTAGCGCTCAGAGCGTGGAACGAAGGAGCGAGGAGCCTCACCGGTGTAGATCTGGCGAGGACGGTTGATCTTGGTGTTCAGAGCCAGCTGCTCACGGAACTGTGCAATCCAGCCTGGAAGACGACCGATAGCAAACAGTACGGTGAAGAACTCGGTTGGGAAGCCCATCGCACGGTAGATCAAGCCAGTGTAGAAGTCTACGTTCGGGTAGAGCTTGCGGGATACGAAGTAATCATCAGCCAAAGCGATCTCTTCGAGCTTCATAGCAAGGTCGAGAAGCTCGTCGCCGCCGAGGTGAGCAAGAACCTCGTGAGCGGTTTCCTTGACGATTGCCGCGCGTGGGTCGTAGTTCTTG
>DGYMI06202__coassemble_1418_pt1 | contig 13878 bp, 10 predicted proteins | sample DGYMI06202__metabat2_low_PE_019 | metagenome-assembled genome bin DGYMI06202 | reverse complement strand
ACCGCGCGGTCTCGCATGAATTGACCTTAGAAGAGTGGAATAAGCGCAGTTTCGCGCGCCGCTACATCGATAATGTCATGCGCCTATCTTCCGCTCTCCAGTAGTTTTTAGGGATTAGGACCTACCGGTGACTAGTCCACGAAATTGCGGGTTGCCAGCACGGCACCTGCCGCTGCAATCGCAATACATGCTGACATGCCCAGGGACATCACCACGGCGGTATTTCCGCCAAGGCCCATCAGCGGACCAACGACTGCAGCGAGCACTGATTGCCCAAAGCCCATAATCGCAGTGACCGAGCCGGCGCGCGTGCGCATGAGCCCAGTTGCCATCGCCGTGGAATTGCCCATGATGACGCCATTGGGCGAAATGCACAGCAGCAGCGCAAGGATAATCCACACCAGTCCTGCGCCGGATAGCACCGCAATCAGCAGCAGCACATTGCCCAAGAGCGCCAGGCACAGCCCGCCCAACATGACCTTCTTGGTCCCGAACTTGTCTATGCACCGTGAGTTCACAAAACTTCCCACGCACATGCCCACAGCATTGAGCGCAAAGACTGCGGCATACCCGCGCGGGCTGAGCCCGAATTCCTGCTGGAAGACAAACGACGATGCTGCGATGTAGCAAAACATAGACGCGAAGGCGAAGGCCATCGCGGTAAGAAATCCCCAAAAGCGCGGGCTTTTAAGCACCGTGGCGTAGTTAGAAAGCACGCGCGCCAAAAATCTTTGTCCTGTGGCACCTTGGCCGCCAGGGCTTTGGCCTCCAGTTTCGGGAACGATCTTTAGAACCACGAGCAGCTGCACTGCGTGCAGTCCGGTAAGTACCCAGTAGATGCCACGCCAGCCAATCGGCTCTGCCAGCAAGCCACCGACGATTGGTGCGACAGCTGGGGCGATTGCCAAGATGGCCATCAACAGCGAGTAAGTCTTGGCGGCTTCGCGGCCAGACAGCAGGTCGGGCACCATGGCGCGCGCAAGCACCACGCACGCCCCGCCGCCTAAGCCTTGTAAAAAGCGCGCGGCGACAAAGATCGCGATACTCGGTGAGAGTGCTGCGATAGCGGAGGCTAAAAGCGCCACAATCGCGCCGGCAATGAGCAGCCGGCGCCTGCCGATGACATCTGAAATCGGGCCCACCATCAGCTGCCCCAGCGCCATGCCGACGAAGAATCCCGACAGGGTCAGCTGCACTACCGAGTCAGGGGCGCCGAATTCTGCACCCACCGCTGGCAGGGTGGGAAGATACATATCAGTCGCAAAAGGCGCTGTTGCGGACAACAGCGCCAATGCCAAAAGTAAAGAAACGGCCATCTATGCGTCTCGTTTGACCAACATAACTAGCCCGATAATCCAGGCTGCCAGTGCCCAGACCGCAAAGACCAGTCCGGATCCGGTCACGGAATCCCACGGTGCACCCGCAACATCACCATCCATGATCCACGTGTTGAGCGCGGAAAATGGCATGTAGTGCACGATGTCCTCGCCGATTTTCGGAATCATGGTCACCATGCCGTCGATACCTAAGTACAAAATCAGCGACAGCGCCACCGCGCCGGTGGTCTGACGCATAATCAGGCCCAAGCCCTGGCTAAAGATAACGAGCATCAGCATGCCCAGCGGGAAGACCCACAAAGCGCGTTTGGTGAAATCATCGAAGATCTCAAATTGCTCGCCCATCTCACCAGCCAGCAACAGCTTCGCCAGCACCAGGACTGCCAAAATCGCGACGACCACGAGGATTGCGGCGATAGCCGCGTACATCACGGCTTTCACAATCGCGACCATCGCGCGGTTTTGATTCGCCATATACGTGTTGGTTTGGACCCCGAAGCGGTATTCGGTGGTCACGACCATGACGGCTTGGATGAGCAGCACTGGCATAGCCAAGCTGTAGACACCCGTGACTAAAGCATTAGGTGGCACAGGAATCTGCTCTTCCACCGGCTGGGAGTTGCCCGGAAGAACCATCAACAATGTCCAGCCGATGGCGAGGAAGAAGAATACTCCGGTTGTCCACCACACCGAGCGGGTAGTAAATAACTTGGTCAGCTCAGAGCGAAAAGTATTAAGAAGCATCGGAGTCCTCTCCCGGTAGAGCCTCAGCATGGTACTGCACGGAATCGCTAGTGAGATCCATAAAAGCGTCTTCCAGCGAAGCGCGCTTGAGCGTTAGCTCAGTCAGCGGCACGCCCACCGAATAAGCGAGGTTGCCCACGTAATCGGTGGTTTGGTCGCGAATGAGCAGCTGCTCGCGGCCTTCTTCGTCGTGGGTGGAAGTAAATTCCACGTTCTCATTTTCCAAAGCTTGGGAAAATTCCGGCACGAAATCGGTGCGTACCAAAACATTGGACGCTGAATGCTCTTTCACGAACTCATAAGTTGGCTGGTCCGCAATCAATTTTCCCCGTCCGATGACAACCAGGTGGTCTGCGGTCAAGGCCATCTCTGAGAGCAGGTGGGAGGAAATCAAAACCGAGCGGCCTTCTGCCGCCAGCGCGCGCACCAGAGAGCGCACCCAGCGGATACCTTCGGGGTCAAGGCCGTTGACCGGCTCATCCAGAATCAAAATCTCTGGGTCACCCAGCAAAGCACTGGCAAGGCCCAAGCGTTGGCCCATGCCGAGTGAAAAGCCGCCGGCTTTCTTCTTGGCCACATCACTCAAGCCCACAAGTTCTAAGACTTCCTTCACCCGTGAGGTCGCAATGCCGTTGGATTGCGCCATCCACTTTAAGTGCGCCGCCGCCGAGCGGTTCGGGTGCACTGCCTTGGCATCAAGCAAACAGCCGATGGTGCGCAGTGGGTTCTTCAGCTTCGAATAAGGCGTGCCGTGAATGAGCGCGCTACCTGCGGTTGGCTCATCAAGTCCGACAATCATGCGCATGGTAGTGGACTTGCCCGCGCCGTTAGGACCTAAAAACCCAGTTACTTTCCCGGGCTTGACTTCAAAAGAGAGGTCATCAACCGCACGGACTGACCGATATTGTTTCGTCAATCCTTGAACTTCAATCATGCACACAACGTTGCCATAAAATCCTCTCGTGTGGCCGCTGACCCCACCGATTACCCCTTAAATCAATGGTTCAATCAACTGCCTAATCCTTGGCAGTGCCTGCCGAAACGGCGCAATGAGCTGCAACTCTTCCAGCTGGTCTACTGGCACCCAGCGCAGCTCCTTAGATTCCTCATTTGCCGTGGTAGCAAGCGTATTTCCATCACTGGTTTGGGCAATGACAGTGGTATAAGTCCACCCGCCGGGTAAGCCCGCTACTGCCTCAAAAGGACCGGCGGTTACTTCCGCCCCCACCACCGAGACGTGATTTGGATCTATTGCGCATTCTTCTACGGTTTCACGCACAGCTGCCTCTTCGGCGCTTTCGTGAAGGTCGCGCGCGCCCCCTGGGATGCCCCATGTATCACCGAAATTGGTCCACGCAGCGCGATGCTGCATCAGCACCACTGGCCCGGAACTATTCCGCGCGAGAAGAAATAACCCGGCAGCGCCATAGCGTCCCCACATGCGAACCCCACCGGGCCCTGCTGCCCAACCGTCACCATTTGCGTGTAGTGCTTCCCGTCCAGCCATAGTTATTTATCCTACTCGAGCATCTTCACGCGCGAAGCGAATCACATCAGCCCCAATTTTCACAACATTTCGTGTCAGTGGGTAGAAGATCACACTTTGATTGCGTTAGTCTTAAACAATGACCGGGCATCGGGATGCGCAGCGAGATGTGCAGCTTAAAGACGAGGATTTCCCCTCTCCTGAATCAACCGATCCCGGCTCCCATGACCACTGGCTAGATGAGGTCACAGAACCCTCAGATCCAGTGTTCAACCCCGCCACGCAATTCGCGCTCTCCACCTTCTCAGGGCCCGTGCGCCTTTTGCGTCGCATTTGGAATTTCATGACGACCACCCCTGGTCGCATGTTCGCCATCACCGTCGCCCTTTCTGTTGCTTTGGCCGCTGCCGGTGTATCCATGTCGAATTCTTCCGCTGAGCGCCAAGACGATCTCGATCGGTTGCTCACCATTACTGAGCCCACCGCTAATGCCGCGCATAATCTCTATACCTCGCTGTCACTGGCGGACACTGTGGCATCGACAGGCTTTGTGCAAGGCGGGGTGGAATCATCGCAAAGCAGGCAAAAGTACAACGAGGCCATCGACCGTGCTGCCGTGGCTGCCACCCAAGCCGTTCAAGGCGCTGGCACCGCCGACCATGAAATCCGGCAACTTGTGCAATTTATCCAGCGCGAATTACCGGTTTACACCGGCATGGTCGAAAACGCGCGCGCCAATCACCGCATGTCCAATGCTGTTTCCGCAGCATATATGTCGAATGCTTCGGCCATCATGCGTGAGGAAATCCTGCCTGCTGCCTCCCGGCTGTACTCGATAACCTCCTCGCGCGTAGCCGATGAACAACGCAGCTTGACCTCCCCACAATGGGTGCCACTCTCCGGGCTTTTCGCCGCCGTATTCTTCCTGCTGCTGGCGCAATGGTGGCTGTGGCGTGTTACCCGCCGCCGGCTCAACCGCGGCTTTGTCACCGCCACCTCGCTGATGACCCTGGCTATTTTCTGGGTCTCAATTGCCAATATCGCCACCTGGTCCGCGGGCTCCCAGGCCTTTGAAGAAGCCTCCAGCCCGTGGAGCTCATTGACCACCTCGCGCATTGCCGCCCAGCAATCCCGTACCACCGAAACCTTGGCGCTAGTGCGCCGCGATTCCGAAGACGAATCCGTATCCTTCGTGCAGGTCGAATCCTCTATCCGCGAAGCCCTTGACGAATTCGAAGCCACCACCCCGGCCTCCACCGAACCTGATGATCTAACCAGCACCCAGCTGGCCATTAACACCGCGCGCGAAGCACTCGATGCCTGGAGCGTATCCCATGAGGAATTTGTCTCCGCGCTGCGATCTGGCCGCTATGACGATGCCCTGCACATTGCCACCGCCGCCAACCCCGACCCAGGCGAAGAGGCCACCGCTGCCTCTGCCTTTAACTCCTTGGATAACGCTTTGACCAAGCTGATTGCCGATTCGCGTGAAACCATGCGCGCCTATATCTCCGAAGGTCTTGCCGCGATGACCTTTGTGGCCTCTGCCGTCATGATGCTCACGGTCCTTGCGCTCTTTGCCGTGTGGCTGGGTATTCGCCCTCGATTGCAGGAGTACCTCTAATGACTAAGACTCGTGCACTTTCAGCGTTGTTGCTCGCAGCTTGCTTGACGATGACTGCGTGCGGCACCCGCAACGACGGTAAGACCCCGCCGGACCCGGCGCTGCAGCAAAATGAAGAAACTAATGAGCTGCCGCGTGCGATGAATTCGGATCCTTTGACTGCACCCATTGCTGGTCCCCCGCTGCCGGTGGGCTCACGCTGGATGCCGGCGAGCGAGTACACACCGAAAGAGTCCAACTTTGACGCGGAACTGCGCGGTACTTACCGCCCTGATGATAAAGACCCGAAAGAGCGCGTGCCCAATATCATTGAGCGCGGCCGGTTGATTGTGGGCGTGGATCAGTCGCATAATCTGCTGTCCTACCGTGATGCTGCCACCGGTGAGCTGCGCGGTTTTGAAGTCGAGATCGCGCACGAAATCGCCGAAGACATCTTTGGCGACCGCGACCGTGTGGATTTTCGTTTCCTGCAATCCGCGGACCGTACGCGCGCGTTGGCTAATGGCACCGTGGATATTGTTATTCGCACGATGACTATTACGCCGGACCGTGAGAAGGAAATCGCGTTTTCGCAGCCGTACATGATCACCGATACTCGCATGTTAGTGCTTACGAGCTCCGGGATTACTTCCGTGGAGCAAACCTCTGGGCGCACATTGTGCGCGGTGGAAGGTTCAACGGCGCTGGATAAGATCCCCGATTTCGCACCCAATTCCAATTTGCTCATCACGAAATCTTGGGGCGATTGTTTGATGTCGCTGCAGTTAGGGCAGACCAATGCGGTGGTTGTCGATGACACTTTGCTTTCCGGGATGATGGCGCAGGACCCGTATTCTTCTATCGTTGGCGAAACCTTGGCAACGGAGAGTTACGGTATCGGCGTGCGCAAACCAGACCAGCATTTTGATTCGCGCGGACTTATCCGCCAGGTCAATTCCACGCTCGACCGCATCCAAGAAGATGGCACGTGGCGCTCGCTTTTCGATGAATGGTTCGGCCCTTACTTACCCGTTCCCACTTTGCCGGAGCCGAAGTATATAGACGAAGGTCGCCGCGGCGACAACGATGATGAGGAGCAGTCATGACGCATAATTTCTCTGACGATGAGCTCAACTACCTCACTCCTGAAGACGATAAGGGCAAAGATGAAGATGGGGGGAAAGGCGAGCCCGGTACCGAGGCGGTTGCCTTCGATCCTTTCGCCGATGACGACGATGAATTCCCCGACGCTAGCCACAATGCTGCCGATGCTGAGGTAGCCGCGCTGCTGCGGCAAGTCGGTGCCGGTGACGACCCTGCCGGTAAGGACGCTGCGGGTGACAATACCGCGGGCGGCGATGGCGATACGGGCGCTGCGACCGAGGCAGTTGCCTTCGATCCTTTTGCCGACGATGACGATGAATTCGGCGATGCTGACGGCGATAACCAGCGCACTGACGCTGTTGCTTTTGACCCCTTTGCCGACGAGGATGATAACGATGATTCAGAGGCGGCTTTTACCGACCCCGATAATATTGCCGCGCTGATTAAAGACTTGGGCCAGCTGCGCGATAGGAATGAAAAGCAGAGCGGCGATCTGCTTGACACCTCGCAGCGCTCACGCCAGCAGGCGCTGGATACCTTCCGCGAGCTGCGCTTGGCAGCGCGCACCAACCGCGAAGTTGCTGACGGCATGGTCACCCTGCCGTTCGTGGTTCCCACCGCACCCGAAGATGCGCTGATGGACCCGACGGAGGCCATTAAGGAAAAGAAGCTTTCCCCGCCGCAGCTCAAGCCCGGCGATATCGTCGCCAGCCAGTATGAAATCCTCGGCGTGATTGCGCACGGCGGCATGGGCTGGATTTACCTGGCCAATGACCACTTCGTCTCCGGGCGTGTGGTGGTACTCAAAGGCATGCAGGCGCATAAATCCGCTGATGAAACTGCCGCCGCCGAAGCCGAGCGGGAATTCCTAGCCGATATTACTCACCCGGGCATCGTGAAGATTTTCAACTTCATCGATGACGAGCGCGTGCCGGGCGGGTTCATCGTCATGGAGTATGTCGGCGGGCCATCACTGCGCAAACGGCGTAATGAACTGCCCAATAAGCGTCTGCCCTTTAGCATCGCGATTGCCTATATCTTGGAGCTTCTGCCGGCGCTGGATTACCTGCACTCGCGCGGAGTGGTCTACAACGATCTTAAGCCCGACAACATTATTGTCACCGAAGACCAGGTCAAACTCATTGACTTGGGCGCGGTCTCAGGCATCGGGGCTTTCGGCTATATCTACGGCACCAAGGGCTTCCAGGCCCCAGAGGTCCCCACCGAAGGACCATCGGTAGCCAGCGATATCTACACCATCGGGCGCACTTTGGCTGCGCTGACTTTGAAATTGCCGAGCGAAGATGGCGTCTTTTTGCCCGGCATTCCCAACCCGACGGAGCAGCCGCGCCTGCGCCGGCACGTGTCCTTCTACCGTTTGTTAACGCGCGCGACCAACCCGGATCCGAAAAAGCGCTTCAAAGATATCAGCGAGCTGCGCACGCAGCTCTATGGTGTGCTGCGCGAGATCATCGCCATTCGCGATGGCATCCAGCACCCGGCGCAGCACTCGCTATTTTCCCCGGCACGTTCGACGTTCGGCACCAAGCACTTGGTGTTTCGCACCGACCAGCTTATCGATGGCATCGAGCGGACCGTGCGTATTACCGCCCCCGAGGTTGTATCCGCGCTGCCCACGCCACTGCTGGACCATGACGATGTCGGCGCGGCGCTGCTGCAGGGCTATTCCTATACTGAGCCGCAGGAAGCACTAGAAACGCTGCGTCAGGCGATGCAAGCTGTGGAATATGAAAAGTCCGCCGAAATTCCTTTCGGCGTGGTTCGTTCGATGCTGGATCTTGGCTATACCGGCCAAGCCAAGCAGTGGCTGGATAAGCTCGAGCAAAGGCTCGGACAGGACTGGCGCTACCAGTGGTATTCGGGTGTTACCCAGCTACTTTTGGAAGATTATGAGGCAGCGCAGCTGCACTTTTCCAATATGTTGGAGATTTTACCCGGTGAATCTGCGCCAAAGCTTGCGCTCGCTGCTGTCAATGAGCTGTTGCTGCAGTCTTTGGGCTATTCCGAACAGCAGCTTTTGGAACCGCCGGTGGCCCGCGCCTGTGCGAACATCACCTCGAACCTCTTTGAGCTCGACGAGTCCTATTTTGAAGACCCCACCATCTGGGAACACGTCACCACCGACCCGAAGCGCATTCGCTTTAACTCGCTGCGCCTTTATGGCACGGTGTGGTCCACCAACCCCACGACCGTTTCTTCCGCTTTCGGACTAGCTCGCTTGCTGCGTGCGGAAAACCAAGTGGAAACGGCGGTTGCGACCTTGGACCGAGTTCCGAATGCTTCACGGCATCATCGCATGGCGCAGTTGACCACGATTGTGCAGCTCATCTCGCATGACGTCAACGAATCGCGGGTCCGCCGCGCTGCGCGCCGATTGGAAGAAATCCCAACGAATGAGCCGCGCTTTTTGCAGATAAAAATCGCCGTCATATCTGCTGGTTTAAGCTTCTTGCGCGACGCCAAGCTCAAGGCAGCAGCCTCACCAAACGACCTTTTTGAGTATTCGTTCACCCAGCGAGGCCTGCGCTACGGCTTGGCCGATACGCTGCGTGCGCTCGCGCGCCAAGCGCCCTTTAGCCGTCACCGCTACGCGCTAGTGGACTTGGCAAACCAAGTCCGTCCCGTCACGATGTTCTAGGGCGCTTGGGCTTTCGCCCGCGCACCGTTGATACTTTCCGGCGCTTACCCCTGGGTAAGCGCCGCGGCTTTTTGCGCGATGGCCAATTCCTCGTTCGTGGGCACAACCAGTACTTTCACCGTGGAGTCATCGGTGGAAATTACGCGCGGCTCATCAGAGCGCATGGCGTTGCGCTCGGGATCAATCTTGATGCCATAGACCTCTAAGTCCGCAAGCGCATCCGCGCGCACCTCAACGTCATTTTCGCCCACTCCGGCGGTGAAAGTAATCGCGTCCACGCGGCCCAAAATGATCATGTACGAACCGATGAATCGGCGCAGCTGGTGGATATAGATGTTATAGGCCAGCCAGGCATCGGAATTGCCGTCATCAATCATCTCGCGCAGCGCGCGAAAGTCATTGACACCGGCCAGGCCTTTGACACCAGATTTTTTATTCAACAGCACATCAATCTCATCGATGCTCATCTGCGCCTCACGCGCCAGATGAAAGATGATGCCGGGGTCAATATCACCGGTGCGGGTACCCATGACCAAACCCGCGAGCGGCGTTAGCCCCATCGAGGTATCCATCGCGCGGCCATTGTGCACCGCGGCTGCCGATGCACCATTGCCCAAGTGCAGCGTAATCTGCCGCGTGTGCTCCGGATCCCGGCCGAGTACCTTCGGGACCTGCTGGGAAATAAACTCATGCGAGGTCCCGTGAAAGCCGTAGCGGCGAATATCGTACTGCGAGGCGACCTCATTATTAATCGCATACAGCGCAGCTGCCGGCGGCATGTGATTGAAAAAGGCCGTGTCAAAGACCGCCACGTGGGGCAGGTCCGGCAGGATTTCCCGTGCAACACGGATGCCATCTAAGTTCGCCGGATTATGCAGCGGCGCCAAAGGAATCAGGTCTTCGATCATGGATTCAATTTGGGCATCGATAAGCACTGGCTCTGAAAAGAGCTTGCCGCCATGCACCACGCGGTGCCCGACCGCGAAGAAATCCAACTGCGAAGGGCCGACCCCGCGGGCATCGAGAAGCTCAAATGCGCGCTTTAAGCCCTGAGTGTGGTCGACAACTTCGAGTTTCTCGCGCGATTTCTCGCCTTCGACGGTGATATTGATAGCGCCCTGTGGCTCACCAATCTGCTCAACCAGACCAGAGGCCAAAGGCTCATCAGTTGCCGAAGACTCCGGGTCCACGATCTGAAATTTGATCGACGAAGACCCTGAATTAATAACCAAGCAGTACATTATTTCCCTCCCGCTTGGATCGCCGTGATCGCAACCGTGTTGATGATATCCGGTACCGTCGCACCACGTGAAAGGTCATTGATCGGCTTTTTCAGGCCCTGCAAAATTGGCCCCACCGCCAAAGCATCACCCGTGCGCTGCGCGGTTTTGTAGCCGATATTGCCAGCTTCTAGGTCCGGGAAGATAAAGACATTCGCATGCCCTGCAACCTCGGAGTCCGGCATCTTCTTCGCCGCAACGCCGGGGTCACAAGCAGCATCAAATTGCAGCGGACCGTCAATTTTGACCTGTGGGTCTATCGCCTTGGCACTAGCAACCGCCGCCGTTGCGCGCTCAACGTCCGGTCCAGCACCAGAGGTACCGGTGGAATAGGATAACATCGCCACGCGTGGGTCGATGCCAAATTGCTTCGCCGTGCGCGCTGAGACCACCGCGATCTCACCTAGCTGTTCCGCCGTCGGGTTGGGATTGACCGCGCAATCACCAAAGGCCCACAGGCGCCCGCGCATGACCATCAAGAAAATCGAGGAAACCACCGATGCGTCCGGCACAGTCTTAATGATTTGGAACGACGGCTTAATCGTGTGCGCAGTCGTGTGCGCGGCACCCGAGACCATGCCATCGGCTGCGCCACAGTGCACCATCATGGTGGCGAAGTACGAGATATCTTTCATGGTCTCACGCGCCTGCGCGATGGTCACGCCCTTGGATTTACGCAGCTGCGCAAATTTCTGCGCATATTCCTCCAGCAACGGTGAGCGCACATGATCCAACAAAGTCGCGTCATGTAAATCCACGCCCAGCTGCGACGCTCGTGATTCCAACGCTTCCGGCTCGCCCAAGATAGTGAGCTTCACCACGCCTTTTTCCAACAAAGCACCGGCGGCTAACAAGATGCGGTCATCCTCGCCTTCTGGCAAGACCACGTGCGCGCCGACCTTTTTCGCCTGCTCCAGAAGGTTGTGCTCAAAGACCGGCGCGGACATGACCGGCTTCACGTTCAGATTCACCGCACGGCGCAACGCGCGTTCATCGCTAATCTGCTCTGGGCTAAACACCCCAGCTACCGTGGCGTGCATATCTTTGGCGTGGCGCTCAGCCAACATCGCTGCGCGCGAATCCCCGCGGGCAATAATGACCAACGGAATTCCCAACGCCGCTGCCACCACAGCGTCAAAGTGACTATCGCCGGAGCCTTCGACGAACGCGGGGCCATCGGCAAGCGGCTGCGCAGCAACAATCTCTGCCACCTTCGGCGGCTGCTGCGAAAGGCGCACCACAGCGACCCCCGATTTTGCAGCCAGGTCGGCCACATCAATCTCGTCGAAACTCAAACCAAGCACGCTCAGAAGCGCCGAACGGGTTTCAGGCATAATTGAAAGTAGACCTTTCGTTTTAACGGCATGGATACTGCACTCAATTCTATCCGAGCAGCGCACAATCCACGCGGAAAACGAAAAGTAGCAATATTTTTATGCACCCGCCGCGCACCGCCAATACACTGGCCAAACAGTGCAAGGGCGACCTTAAAACCCAAGGTAAGAGGTGATTGTTACCACAAACATCGCCTATTCTACAACGTAGACTTTAAGCACTATTCGAATTATCAAGGAGACGAATCTTCCGATGAGCACCACCGCGGACGTACACGCGTCCAACCAGCCCGCACGGATTGCTGTTATTGGCTCTGGCCCGGCCGGCATTTACGCTTCTGACCTTCTAGTGAAATCTGAACTGGACGTCCAGATTGACCTATTTGAGAAGATGCCAGCACCATTTGGCCTCATCCGCTACGGCGTTGCCCCTGACCACCCACGCATCAAGGGCATCGTGAAGTCTTTGCACAACGTGATGGAAAAGAATGAGATTCGCTTCCTCGGCAACATTGAAGTCGGCCGCGACATCACCGTCGATGAAATGCACGAATACTACGACGCCATCATCTTCGCTACCGGCGCAACCCAGGACAAGGCCATGGGTCTGCCTGGTGAAGAACTCGACGGCAGCTTCGGCTCCGCTGAGTTCGTGGGCTTTTACGACGGCAACCCAAACTTCAAGCGCGAATGGGACTTAAGCGCTGAGTCCGTCGCCGTTATTGGCGTGGGTAACGTGTCTTTGGACGTTTCCCGCATCCTGGCCAAGACCGCCGATGAGCTGCTGGTTACTGAAATCCCAGACAACGTCTACCAGTCCCTCAAGGACAACAAGGCCAAGGAAGTCCACGTGTTTGGCCGCCGCGGCCCAGCGCAGGCAAAGTACACCCCGAAGGAACTCAAGGAGCTCGACGAGTCTCCAACCATCGAGGTCATCGTCGCGCCAGAGGACATCGACTACGACGCCGCATCGGAAGCTGCGCGCCGCGAGTCCAAGTCCGTTGACCTGGTCTGCCAGACACTGGAAAGCTACGCCATGCGCGAGCCAGGCGATGCACCGCACAAGATTTACATCCACTTCTTCGAATCTCCTACCGAGATTGTCGGCGAAGACGGCAAGGTCGTGGGCATTCGCACCGAACGCACCCAGCTCGACGGCAACGGCAACGTCACCGGCACCGGCGAGTTCACCGACTGGCCAGTACAGGCTGTTTACCGTGCAATTGGTTACCACCCACAGCACGTCGACGGCGTGCCTTTCGATGAGAAGAAGTCCGTTATCCCGAACGACGGCGGCCATGTTATCGACTCTTCCACCGGTGAATCCATCCCGGGCCTCTACGCCACCGGCTGGATCAAGCGCGGTCCTATCGGCTTGATTGGTAACACCAAGTCCGATGCCAAGGACACCACCACCATGCTCATTGAGGACTACGTCTCCGGCAAGCTCACCGCAGCTGATAATCGCGACCCTGAAGCGATTATCAACCTGTTGGAGTCCCGCGATGTAGCGATCACCACCTGGGAAGGCTGGGGTCGCTTGGATGCAGCCGAGCGCGCCGCTGGTGAAGAATTCGAGCGCGAGCGCGTAAAGATTGTGGAGTGGGAGGACATGATCCGCCACGCAGGTCCACAGGCCTAATTAAGCCACGCATTTAAGCGCGGGCGCACTTTAGCGCGGGAGACTGAGAAAGTCTCCCGCGCTTTTCTTATGCCTCAGCGCCTGCCTGTGGACAACTTCAGGGGTTAGGTGACGTTTCAACGCAGCTATCCACAGGCTGAGGCTGCTTGGACTAGACGGGCTTTGGAAGCTGGGCTTAGCTTTAAGGCCTGGACATCTTCCCGTCTTTAGCTCATATTGCCGCACACGGTGTCGCGGTGGTGCGGGCGTGCCAAAACCGCAGCGCTTATGACGTCATCGAGCTTGGTTATTCGCCGAAGGTACAACGGGAGACAGTCGTTGCGGCGGAGCAGGTCGGGTTGAGCATTGATCGCTTGACGATGTTCAACCGCCACCCCCTACGTCTCAAACCCCGCGGGCAAGCGTGGGTTTTGCGCGCGGGTAGGAGAGATTTTAGGCCCTCGGCCGACTGAGGCTGGGGTGCGCTTTGGACGCGCGAAACACGGCATGCGCACGATGTCGGTTACTGATTCACAGCGTCGCATCGCGGACTTGGAAAAGACCCTCGACACCGGTATCCAAAAACACATCGAAGCTGGCGGTGCTGCAGATACTGGAACAGCGCCAACGACGATGACCCGAATGCGCCACCCCCGCGCGGGCGGGTTCGTTATCGCAGCCCAAGCGGGCGCGAGTATTCAAACACGCAC
>DGYMI06202__coassemble_1385_pt1 | contig 14464 bp, 11 predicted proteins | sample DGYMI06202__metabat2_low_PE_019 | metagenome-assembled genome bin DGYMI06202 | reverse complement strand
AGAACCTCGACTCCTTGCTGGGCAGGAACCGGACCAGATGTCTTGGTTTCTATCGCGCGAGCAAGCTCATCGTAGAAATTGGTGTAATCACCTTGCGCTGAACGTACAGTTTCTACTCCATCAGCAGTGCGCAGCTGACCCCACCTGTCGTGGGATTCATAGCCCCACGCATCACGTTTTCCTGCAGGGCGTTGCCCTTTCTTGATGGCTTCGGTTTGCACATCACGAAAATCGGAGACATACGCACCATGTTCGCCAACTAGGCGAATCTCACGCGATACCAGCCAATCTACCTTGCTCGCAGAAATCGTGGATACAGCACCCGAACCATGCTCAATGATGATGCGAAAGCTCTTATCTGTGAGTCCTTCGGCACTTTCGATAAAACTGAGATGAGCAGTTACTTCACGTACAGGTCCCATCAACATCAATGCCTGGTCGACTACATGGGATCCTAAATCCCGGAGCAGACCTCCTTGAGGCCCCAGCTCCAAAGAATCCCGCTCATTGAGATCAAAACGCAAGTCCAGACCGTGCAACTGCCCAAGCGAATGCCTGATTTTCATGGCTGTGACGATGTCTGTGTCATAGCGACGATTGTGAAAAACGTTGAGGAGAACCCCGGCCTTCTCGGCGGCATCGACAAGCTCTTGCGCTGCCTGTGCATTTGGGGCGAAGGGCTTATCAGCCACCACTGCCACCCCTGCGTCAATCGCCTCTAAAACCAGGTCTCGGCGCGTATCGGGTGGCGTAGAAATAACCACCGCGTCAACGCCAAGATTCACTAATGCCTCCAATGAATCAACGGTCGGAAGCCCAGGGAAATCTTCTTCGACCTTTGCTTTCGAGGCTTCAGAACGTGCCACCACACCCACTAATTCACAATGCGGGGAGGCTTCAATATAGGGCGCGTGAAAATAGCGCCCACCGGTTCCATAACCAACTAATCCAATACGGATATTCATAGGTTTTCACTTACTTTCTTGTCACTTTTAATCTTGGGGTATTTCGGTTGTTTGGTTTCTAAGGCACTAGCGCCGGAACTTGGTGGCAGCATCGCAGCGCCCAAGAGAGGCAATATGAATAGCGCGGCTGCGAGGGGAAACGCCCACGCGAAAGTCGGCGCAAGCGAAATAGCGATGACGCCGACGGCAATGCCGAGAGACATACCCAGCTGGTGCAGCGTTGCCGATAGGACATTGGCGTTATTGGTTTGCTCAGGTTCGATATCCACGAACTGCAGAGTGTTGTAGGCGCTAAACCCTAACGAGCGCAGCGCTCCGGAGACAAACAACAAGACGCCGATGACTGCCAGCGGTGTTTCCGCCGTGACGAACAGAAATGATGCTAGAACGATGGCACCAGCGGCATTAGAGAAAATCAGCACTGGTTTGAAGGCGAACCTGCGGATGATTGGCGTGGTAAAAGGCTTAATCGCGACGTTTCCTGCGAAAAGCGCTACGACCATCGCGCCGGCCATGGTCGCAGACCAGCCAAAAGACAGTTGGAATAACAACGTGAACATGAAAGGCACGGCAGTAATAACCAGCCGGTAGATGCTTCCCGATGCATTCCCTACTCGAAACGTCTGGATACGCAGCACTGTGACATCGAAAAGCCGCCCCGGGGTGCGCAGCCACCAGGTGATAAAACCCGTGGTGATAGCGGCAATGGCAACCAGTGTCAGGGCATAAAGCCCGCGGTGGTCTACTTCGGTTGTGAGAAGTTCTGCGCAGATAGTTAGCGCGACCATGATGATGGCAACGCCGATAAACCCCACCGCATCGAAACGCCCTGTGGAAACCTTTGTGTCTTTAGGCAGGATGAACGCTCCCGCGATAAGAGCGATTATTCCAAGTGGCACGTTGATGAAGAAGATCCATCGCCAGCCCATGGTGTCGGTAATCAAACCACCCAGCACCGGTGCAATAACTGGTGCGACAAGCGCAGGCCAAGTTAAAAATGCGATGGCATCGAGTAAGTCTTTGGGATCTGTTCCGCGGATAACGGCCAATCGCCCAACCGGCACAAGGAGCGCACCACCGAGGCCTTGCAGAACACGTGCCGCAATGAGCAGGCCTAAGTTAGGAGCCAGTGCGCAGACAAGCGATGCGACAGTGAATACAAGAAGTGCCAGCAGAAATACTGGGCGCACGCCGAAGCGATCTGATAGCCAGCCGGCCGCGGGGATGCCAACGGCTGCCGCTACTAGATAGGCCACCAGCACGAGGCTGACATCGCCTGCGCCCACACCAAATTCGCTCGCGATGGCAGGAATCGCCGTGGTCAAGATTGTGCCGTCGAGGATCTCTAGAAACAGTGCCCCGGCCGCGAGCAAGGCAATAGAGACGCTAAATGACCGTGTCTGAGCCATAAGCGTGCTCCTTCCGTGGAGATGAAATGCATAACGGCTTGGGAGTCCTTGCAATTTCTGGAGGATTCCCGAGCCGTATCTGGTGTTGGCGTCTAGCCTGTTAACGCCTAGGCTGTTAGCGCTTAAGCGTTGTCGACCAATTCCTTGATCTTTTGCAGCTGGTAGCGCGAAACATCAAGGAAGGTCTCATCTTCGGCAAAGACATTGGATACCAGAAGGGCATCCTCGCGGTCTAGGTAGCCGGTGGTCCGAAGCAACTTAAACAGCTCGTTAAAATCAACGTCACCATCACCGATCTTGAGATGCTGGTGCACGCGCACTGCATTACCCGGTGGGTTGGTGATGTAGCGCAGACCGTGGGATTTGTGATGGTCGAAGGAATCTGACAAATACACAGCGCCGAGACGATCACCGACTGAGGTGAGAATCTTTTCTGGTTGGTCTCCCATATGGAAGGTATGCGGCGCAACGTAGACAAAGCCCACTTGCTTGGAATTCAAGCCGCGGATTACGCGCCACGCTTCAACGCCGTCTTCGACAAAATCATCCGGGTGCGGATCGATGTTGAACTTGATGCCCTCGCGCTCCAAGATGGGAAGGAGTTCTTCCATGGAACGGTAGAAAGCGTCTTCTGATTCCTCAGGGCGTTCTGGCCGGCCCGAGAATTCCGTGTTCAGGGTGTCTACTTCCAGATCCACTGCAAGCTCAATGATGCGCTTGAGATTACGTACCGCAGCTACTCGCAGGTTTTCATCCGGCCAGGACAAACGGTGCACCGGCAAGATGGCTGGAATTTTGACGCCCGCATCTTTGGCGCGCTTTTTAAGCGCTTGCACCAGATCATCGTCAGCCTTGGGGTGGCGGAAGAACGGACCAAAGTCCACATGCGGAGTGATCTGCATGTACTCATAGCCCAAGCGTGCGGTGACATCTGGAAATTCCAGCAAGTCATAATCGTGATGCAAAGGCGTTGGGTCAAAAGCAATGCGAACCATAAGGGATTCTCCTTCTTAAACAGAAATCTTTGAAAATTTATGCGTAGAAATCAGGGCGTGATTCTGCTTCGACTGGAACAACGCCACCTTCGTTCAATGCCTTGACGCCTGCCTCGCAGGACAATGCCACCAAGTAGCCATCGAATGCATTGGGGCCAGCCACCAATGTACCCTCATGAACTGCATCGACCCAGGACTGGATCTGGCGGTCATATGCCGTTGCGAAACGAGTGGTGAAGTCCTCATGATCCTTCACGGAGAACTGACCAGCATTCCAGCGCTGCAGACCTGCTGGCTGACCAATTCGGGCCAGCCCCTTTTCAAAGACTGCTTCGGTTGCAACCTGGTAGCCGAATTGAACATTCACGTTCATTTCCACGTCTACCAGCACGCCATTTTCCAGTTCCATTATGACCAGAATTGGCTCTTTCAGTCCCGCATGCGCCAAGGAGTTTGTCTTAGGGTACTTAACTTCCACACTGACCACACGAGAGCCTGCGAGCCATGGAATGACATCAAACTCGTGCACTACGGAGTCAGTGATCAACATGTCCTGGGTGTAGTTCTCCCCCACGGTTGGGTTGCGGTGCACGCCGCGAAGCATGAGTAGCTCGCCGGCATCTTCCGACTCCACCAGCTTGCGCAGCTCGTTGTATTCCGGATCGAAGCGGCGCATGAAACCAATCTGGATGTGTGGCTTGTCCAGCTTCTGCTCAAGCTCCACGATGCGAAGAGAAGACTCAGAATCAGGGGTCAATGGCTTTTCACACAGAATGGGTAGGCCGGCTTCCAGCGCTGGAACAAGGACCGGCTCGTGGAATTGGCCAGGAACGGCAATCAGAACGGCGTCGACTGCATCGGCAGCAATGGCGTCTTCAATCTTAGAGAAGGTGTTCGCACCTGGTGCATTTTCGGCTGCCTTGGCGGCCCGGCCTGTATCCGGTTCAACAATGGCGGAAATGTGAGCACCGGAGGTGCGGTTGTTAATGCGATCGATGTGGTCCGCACCCATTGCTCCGGCACCAACGACGCCGACGCGAAGACTCTTAGTCATAATGATTTCCTTAAAAATTTGAGGTTGGTGGATTTTCGTTTACTTGATGCGGGCGAAGTGCGTGCAGCCGAAGATGTGCTTACGGGTGCGCTCAGCAATTGGGAATGGGTAGTCCACATCGCAGCCATACATATCCTGCTCAACGATGGCGAAAATATCGGAGTCAATCTTCGAAACAGCTTCAATGATTGGCGCCAGGTCAGGAACACCATGCGGTGGTTCGACCATGATGCCTTGAGCAACGGCATCGGCAAATGGCACGTCATTTTTCAAAATATCGAAAAGCAATGATGGATCGACCTGCTTCAAGTGCAGGTAGCCGATGCGCTCTGGATGGTCCTCGATGAGCTTGACGTTATCGCCGCCGTAGTAAGCAAAGTGGCCGGTGTCCAGGCACAGGTTGGTGTAGCGCGGGTCGGTTTCCTCCAAGAAGCGCAGGACTTCGCGGGTGGTGCCGATATGGCTGTCAGCGTGGGAGTGGAATTGCTGCTTCATGCCGAATTCTTCCAGCAGGGCCTTGCCCAAGCGGTCGTGGCCGGCAGCGAGCTTAGCCCACTTTTCATCGTCGAGCGTGCGTGATTCCAATACCTCACTAGTGGCGTCGGAGCGCCACAGGTCAGGGATGACAACTAGGTGCTCAGCGCCCAGTTTGGAAGCAAGACCTGCGACATCGAGTGCTTGGTCCCAGGCGCGCTTCCACTGTTCTTCACCCTTGTGGAAACCGGTGAATACGGTACCGGCAGAAAGCTTGAGATTACGCTTGCCCAGTTCGTCTTCCAGCTGGTGTGGGTCGGTGGGCAGGTAGCCGTATGGGCCCAGCTCGATCCAGGTGTAGCCAGCTTTGACTACTTCATCCAGGAAGCGGTCCCACGGGACCTGCTTCGGGTCATCGGGGAACCAGACGCCCCAGGAATCAGGTGCGGTTCCGATGCGCAGGCCAGGGTTTTCACCGGCGACGGAGGCGGCTTTGGTATCAGAAGGTACAGAGGTGGTCATTGTTGTTCCTTACTTTGTGGTCAGGCGGATTAGCCAAGAAGCGGGCGCTGGAAGGCTTGTTGCTTGAGATATTCCTCGCGGGCGGTGTTGGTCGATTCCAAGGTCGCGGTTTCAGAAACCGGGACATCCCACCAGCCGGCGCCATCAGGTGCGTAGATAAGCGGGTCGGAGTTGATGTGGATGAAGGTGGACTTGTCAGAAGCTTTGGCGGTAGCCATGGCCTTCTTCAGGTCTTCGATGGAGTTCTCCCCGGGCTCGACTTCGATGACATCAAGGCCGTAGCTGCGGGCATTCATGGCCAAGTCAACGGGCAAAATCTGCTCGCCTTGGAAGTTCTTCTGTTCTTCGTCGTACTCGCGGTACCAGGTACCAAAGCGCTGCGAACCAACGGTTTCGGACAGGTGGCCGATGGAAGCATAGCCGTGGTTTTGGATAAGTACGATAATCACCTTGATGCCTTCGGCAACTGCGGTAACCAGCTCCGAGTTGAGCATCAAATAGGAGCCGTCACCAACCATGATGACTACGTCGCGGTCATCGCCCACCGCATCGAGGCCACGCTTAGCGCCGATACCACCAGCGATTTCATAGCCCATGCACGAGAAGGCATATTCCACGTGGTAGCCGAGTGGATCGCGCACGCGCCATAGCTTTTGCAGATCCCCTGGCAAAGAACCAGCTGCCTGGATGATGACGTCTTCTGGCGCCGTGGACTCTTGGACCGCACCAATGATTTCTGGCTGTCCCGGAAGAGCCAACTTCGAGGGTGCAAAAGCCTTGTCCACATCCGCATCCCAGGAAGTTTTAGCTTCCGCGATAGAACGCGCGTAATCCTCGGTGATGCGGAAGCCGGCGAAGGCATCGATAAGCTCTGCGATGGCTTCGCGTGCATCGGCGATGACTGGAAGCTGCGAACCGTGCTTGTAGGCATCGAAAGACGCGACGTTGATGTTGACGAACTTCACGTCTGGGTTTTGGAACGCGGTGCGTGAAGCGGTGGTGAAGTCGCTGTAGCGGGTGCCAATACCGATGATGACATCCGCCTCGCCAGCAATGCGGTTCGCAGCCAAGGTACCTGTAGCACCGACGCCGCCGAGGTTTTGCGCGTGATCCCAATTCAGCACGCCGCCGCCTGCCTGCGAAGTGCCGACCGGAATGCCGGTCTGCTCAACCAGGGCCTGCAGCTGCTGTTCTGCGGAGGAATACAGCACGCCGCCGCCTGCGATGATCATTGGATTCTTCGCATTACGGATGACCTCGACAGCACGCGCCAAGGCCTCACGCTCCGGGCGTGGGCGGCGGATGTGCCACTCGCGGTCTTGTAGGAATTCAAGCGGGACCTCAAAGGTTTCTGCCTGTACGTCCTCGGGCAAGGCGATGGTCACAGCACCAGTTTCGGCCGGGTCAGTCAGTACGCGCATCGCCGATAACGCGATGGAAAATAGCTGCTCGGGGCGCTGCACGCGGTCGAAGAATTTCGAGACCGGACGGAATGCGTCATTGACGGTCAGCCCGATATCCCACGGCTGCTCCAGCTGCTGGAGCACAGGGTCTGCCACGCGTGTTGCAAAAGTATCGCTGGGCAAGAGCAGCGCTGGCAGGCGGTTGGTGGTAGCCAGCGCCGCGCCGGTGAGCAGGTTGGTTGCACCTGGGCCGACAGAAGCTGCCGATGCATAGGTGCCCCGGCGGCGGTGCATACGCGCATAGCCGACGGATTGGTGAACCATCGCCTGTTCATTACGCGCCTGGTAATACGGCATGAGTTCTGGCTCATCCACGTTGTATTGCTTCAACGCCTGGCCAATACCGGCAACGTTGCCGTGGCCAAAGATGCCGAACATGCCGGCGATGGTGCGCTCGCGGTGCTCACCGTCAACGGTCCACTGGTGCCCCAGGAACTCAACGAGTGCCTGGCTGACCGTCATTGTTTTTGTAGCAGCCATTTATTTAGCCTTCCCGGTGTTCATAAGGCAGGCGGTTATCAAATTCCTGCCCTTCCCATTGCTTACGAACCCATGCGTGCGCAGGGTCGTCATTAATTAACCAGATGCGTTCTGGATCAGGTCCTGCCATGACATTCAGGTAGTACAAGTCATAGCCGGGTGCTGCCACAGCTGGGCCGTGGTAGCCATAAGGAACAAGGGCCACATCACCGGTATAAACCATGGCGTTGATATCAATATCGCCGGCCGGTGATGAGTAGGTAGAAAACATTCCGAAGGCGCCATCGGCAGCGTCGGGGTTTCCGCCCACGCGTGAAGGAGCGGATTCGAAGTAGTAGATTTCTTCCAGCTTGGACTCATGCCCCGGCTTGTACTCATCGTGCTTGTGCGGTGGATAGGAGCTCCAGTTCTCACCCGGGGTGATCACTTCGCACACAATCAACCGTGCAGCATCGAGTGCCTCCGGAGTGCCGAAGTTGTGCACCTGGCGGCTAGAACGGCCGGCGCCGCGCAGCTCCACCGGGGTGCCCGCTGGTGGAATGTACTTCCACTCTTTCGGCTCCTTGGTTGGTGCTTCCGCCACTGCTACCCGGCCTTCACCGGATAACGTCGCAGCAGTATTCGTTGGAAGATAGAGCACATCAGTGGGCCCATCAAAGACAGACTTGCGTCCATTCAGCGTGGTCACTTCATCGTTGTGCGCAACTTGAAAGTGCCCGGCGAGCGGGATGAAGATCCTCTCCACGCCCAGATCGTCTAAGGATAGAGACTGGCCATCGGAAAGCTCTGCGATGCGAATGCCTGTGTACTGCCATCCCGGGGTATCGGCGTCAACAACGGTTTGCCACCCAGCTCTAGCCAAATCGCCCTTTTTATGAAACCAACGTTCCTCAGTGCCCATTGTGCTCATGTCCTCTCCTGCTCACTTAGCTAGTCGTTTTGTGGGAATCCCAGGTTGATGCCACCGTGGGTTGCTGGGTCGAGCCAGCGGCTGGTGATCGCCTTTTCCCGGGTGAAGAAGTCGAATCCGTGGGTGCCGTAGGCCTTGGCGTCGCCAAAGAGTGAGTTCTTCCAGCCGCCAAAGGAGTGGTAGGCAACTGGCACCGGGATGGGGACGTTGATGCCAATCATGCCGACTTCAATCTCATGCTGGAAGCGGCGCGCCGCACCACCATCGTTGGTAAAGATTGCGGTGCCATTGCCGAACTCACCGGAGTTGATGAGTGCGATTGCCTCATCAAAGGAAGCAACACGAACAACCGACAGTACCGGGCCGAAGATTTCTTCTTTGTAGGCACGGGAGGAGGTGGGGATGTCATCGATAAGCGTTGGGCCGAAGAAGAAGCCTTCTTCGTGGCCTTCCACGCTGCAGCTGCGGCCGTCGACAACAATCTTTGCGCCGTCGGCTTCCGCAATATCGACGTAGCCGGACACGCGCTCGCGGTGTGCTTCGGAGATTAGTGGGCCCAAGTGTGGCTCACCGTTTTCATCGCCGGCACCGTTGCCGACGCGCAAGGTAGCGATGCGCTCTTCAATCTTGGCGATGAGCTCATCAGCAATAGAGTCAATCGCCAGCACGGTCGATACAGCCATGCAGCGCTCACCAGCAGCGCCGTAACCAGCGTTGATAGCCTGGTCAGCAACCAAGTCCAGGTCAGCATCAGGCAGCACCAACATGTGGTTATTCGCGCCACCGAGCGACTGCACGCGCTTGCCGTTCTTCGCCGAGGTTTCGTAGATGTACTTCGCAATCGGGGTGGAGCCCACAAACGAGATAGCGGAGACCTCTGGGCTATTGAGCAGGCCATCGACAGCCAGCTTGTCACCTTGCAAGACGTTGAAGACACCATCAGGCAGGCCTGCTTCAGTCCACAGGTTCGCCATCCACAGTGCTGCAGATGGGTCCTTTTCGGAAGGCTTCAAAATAACCGCGTTGCCGGCGGCAATTGCGATTGGGAAGAACCACATGGGCACCATGGCTGGGAAGTTAAATGGACTGATGATGCCGACAACACCGAGTGGCTGCTTGATGGAATAGACATCAATGCCGGTAGATACGTTTTCGTTGAAAGCGCCCTTGGTCAGGTGTGGGAAGCCGGTCGCCAGCTCCACGACTTCCTGGCCGCGCATGATCTCCCCCATGGCGTCGGAGAGCACCTTGCCGTGTTCAGCGGTGATGATCTCTGCCAATTCGCCGCGACGTTCATTGAGCAGTTCACGGAACTTGAAAATAACGGCTTGTCGCTTGGCGATGGACATCCCACCCCACACCTTCGCGGCCTTGGCAGCGGATGCGATGGTGGCATCAATTTCTTCTTGGTTGGCTAGTGCTACCTGGCCGGTGACTTCACCGGTTGCGGGGTTGTATACGGCTGCGGTGTTGCCGGAGGCCGATGGGGCTTCTTTGCCATCGATCCAGTGGTTAATGAGCTTTTCAGACATGTGTGTTCCTTTAAGGGATAGAAGTACAGGGTTAGAAATCAGGCGGAAGGTACTAAGGACGGGTGGACCATATTCGCTGCGATATCGACGGCAGCGGCGACATCGTCATCGTGTGGGTAGAGCAAAGTGCGTCCCACGGTGAGTCCGCGAACACCTGGCAGAGCCAGGGCGTTTTGCCAGGAGGTATAGGTTGCATCTGGGTCCCCGCCGTTATCGCCGCCGAGCAGCAAGGTCGGCATGGTGGTCGCTTCCATGACGCGTTCCATCTCTTCGACCACGGGCAGTTTCATCCAGGTATAGGAGGAATCATTACCTAAACCTGCTGCAATGCCGATGGACTGGATGACAGCATCGGGGCTTAAGTCATTGACAACTTTGTTGTTAACCCAGTTGCTCATGAAGGGCTCCAACATAATCGGCAGCTGCGCTGCAGCGGCTTCATTGACTGCCTTTGCGGTGGCTTCCAATGTTGGTGAGGTACCGGCATCGTCTAAATTGATGCGCACCAGAGTTTTGGCAAAGTCGATGCCACGTTCAGCCATGCTAGCCACGTCGTAGCCGGTGTAGCGGTCATCCATTTCAAAAGATGCCCCGCGCAGTCCACCGCGGTTCATGGAACCGACGATGATTTTCCCGTCTAGCAAACCCAGTGCAGCCAGGTCATCGATGATGTCTGGGGTTCCCAGCACACCGTCTACCCCGGGGCGTGACAGCGCAATGGCCATGCGTTCTAGAAGTTCATAGCGGTTGGCCATGGCGGTGGGGTCATCGCCGACGGCCAATGCCCCGCGCGCCGGGTGGTCGGCGGCGACGATGAACAACTTCCCATCATCGCCAAGCAAAGTGCGCTTTTTACGCCTGCGGAAACTCTCCGCAACCGCATTGGGTTCCTCGGCGCGTATAGTACGGAGCTTTTCAAAGCTCTCTGGTGAAATTTGTGGTGCAGTCATCTCTAGACCTTCTGACTTAGGGCTGCTTCAACTTCTTCGGTGGTTGGCATGGCGGTGCTGCACTCTAGGCGTCCGGCAACCACCGAGCCTGCCGCGTTGGCAAAGCGCAGGACTTTTTCGAGTGGCCAGTCGGACAACAAGCCGTGGCACAGCGCGCCACCGAAGGCATCGCCAGCGCCGAGGCCGTTGACAACATCGACCCACACCGGTGGTACTTCGACGGTTTCTTCTTCGGTCATGGCCAGCACGCCTTTGGGGCCTTGCTTAACGATGGCCAACTTCACGCCGCGTTCTAACAACGCCTTGCCGGCGCGTTCTGGTTCGGTTTCGCCGATGGCGACCTCGCACTCTTCCTTGTTGCCGACCGCAACGGTGGCATGCTCGAGCGCCCACTGTGCCTGCTCGGTTGCTTCCTGCTTGGAATTCCAGAACATGTCGCGGTAGTCCAAGTCCAAGATGGTGTGCTTGCGCCGGGCGCGGGTGTTCAGGATTTCCTGATGTGCGCCGCGGCTTGGCTCTTCGCTTAAACCGGTCAGGGTAAACCACAAGATTTCTGCATCGCGGACATCTTCGAGGTTGACGTCAGAGGACTCGATGCACATATCCGGGGCTTTGGGCTCGCGGTAGAAGTACAGCGGGAAATCATCTGGTGGGAAAATTTCGCACAAAGTCAGCGGGGTTTTATAAGTCGGATCAGTAGCGACGTACTGATTATCGACCCCGAGCCTTTCCAGCTCATTGAGCAGGTACTTACCCAGGGGGTCATTGCCTACTCGTGATAGCAGTGCGGAATTGTGCCCGTGCCGTGCGGCTGCAACAGAGACATTTGCTGCGGATCCGCCTAGGTATTTGCCGAAAGAAGATACCTCTTCTAGCCCAACGCCGGACTGCAGTGGATAGATATCCACGCCAAGCCTGCCGATGGCCAGAACTTCGTGAGCGCTAGTTAAATACGCCATTTGACTCCTGCAACCTCTCACTCAAATTAAATCTATTGTGGCGACCCTCACGGCCGCATGTCCTGACAATAGCACATTCAAATGAAGCCGCAAGGGGTTCTTTAGAAATTCTTTTCCATCCGCAGGGCGAACACATATCTGCAGCTCATCACGCACATCACCCTGCCTGGCTAGCACCTACTTTGCCCCCGAACAGCGTATTTACACCACCCCACTGGGTGTATTAATCTTTAAAACAGCTAACAAAGACGGCTTGTAAACTGACAAAAACCACATTTAAAGTTCTAAAACTGCACGAATTCGCACGCCGGGTGATACCGTCGTTTTACAAAACCGCAAGATAAACCAACTGATAGGTGAATTCCTCCCAGGTCTGGAGCCCTAAAAGCTCTGGACAAATCACTGTCAAAGTAATATTGTTCAATTGTCCTAACGTATTGCATGCGAAAAGGTAGACGAGCAGAGAAGGAAGCCCATGACATCCAGCGCACCGGTCTGGCCCGCCGAACTTTTTAAAGACCTAGACCGCAACGGCCCGGTCCCGCTTTACTTCCAGGTAGCACAATGCCTGGAAGATGGAATTCGCGATGGCGTTTTACCTCCCGGCACGCGCTTAGAAAACGAAATCTCTTTAGCTAAGCGCCTCAGCGTCTCCCGCCCTACCGTGCGTCGCGCCATCCAAGAAGTCGTGGACAAGGGCTTGCTGGTGCGCCGCCGTGGCGTGGGCACGCAGGTGGTCCAAAGCCACGTGACGCGTCCGGTAGAGCTGACGTCTTTTTACAATGACTTGAAAAACGCCAACCTGGATCCAAAGACCGAAGTCTTAGAGCATCGCTTACTGGCGGCGAATTCCACTATCGCGGAAAAGCTTGGTGTCTCTGTTGGTGATGAGGTTCTGTTCATTCGCCGCATTCGCTCTGCTGGTGATACCCCCGTGGCGATTTTGGAAAACCACATTCCCCCAGCCTTTAATGACATCACCCGCGAAGAGCTGGAAGACGGCGGCATGTACGATGCACTGCGCCGCCGCGGTGTGGATTTAAAGATTGCGAATCAAAAGATTGGCGCCCGGCGCGCGGTTGGTGATGAAAGCCGCCTGCTGCATGTCGATGACGGCGGCCCACTGCTCACCGTTGAACGTGTAGCCCTGGACAATTCCGGGCAGGTCATCGAATTAGGCAATCACTGCTACCGCCCCGATATGCATAACTTTGAAACCACGCTAGTAGGGCGCTAATTGTGCTTATGAAATAGCGAAGATCTGGTCCGAGGAAAACCTCTAGGCCAGGCCTTTGTGCGTTTGACTACCTCATACGTTGCGCTTCCGTTAAGCACGCACTTGCGTGCATGACGGGCGTGGTTAATCCGAATGTGAGCCTCATTGGCCAGCACGAGGTAGGAATTGACTCATACGGTACCTACAACGATCTTGCGTGGTACATGATAGAGCGCGCTGCATCAATGGCTCATACCGACGCACTCAAACCATGCGGGGTTTGATTCGCGCGGTTGATCGCTTCGTCTTCGGATTCGAAGATTTCTTCCTGTGCTGCTTCGGTGTCTAGCAGGACATTAGTAAGAACAGTTGGCGCGATGTAAAAGCCGTCACGGTCTGCGGTCTCTTGCTGTGCAAACGACAAGAATCCCTGCTCGATGTGCTCGCCTTCAGTCGGGTTCCCAACCATCAGCGCGCTAATCTGCTTGACTAATTTTTCTACCAGCTGAGATTCTACTTCTGCATCCACCAAGATGCGGGTAACCGCACTACACTCCTGTCCAGAGTTCCAGATGCACGCGCTTTAATGTGCCGCTGACAGCCTCCGTCACTGCCGACACTGCCGGTCAAGGCAACCATAGCGAACTTTTCGTAACGCGACAGCGCTTCCCTTACTTCCCGCGGAAAAGCGGAAGATATCCGCAGTGCCTTCAACATCGTCACGCGCTACCTTCAGTGGCTCGCTCGCAGCCCTTTCAGGGTCGTAGCGCTCCGCTGCACAGAGGCTTGGTCCGGCAGCATCGACCGGACTAAGCAGATCGTGATGCTTTGCGTAGGGCTTGCTGGCGAGGTACCCCCGGCTTCATATCTCGCCGCGCCGATTTTACTCAGCGTACCTATCTATGGGCTGTTGAGTAATGGAGAACCAATCTCACTTAGCATCGCAGCGCTTCTCCTGGGAAAACTCTGAAGCCTACGCTAACTGCATAAGCCCACGAATCAATACGGCGCCCGCTCCTGCGGCCGCCAAGGCAGTAGCAAGAGAGCGCGCCATCGAGGTGGAAATCCGCGCGCTCACGCGGTCGCCGAGCCAGGCGCCCACAAAAAGCATCGCAACGGCAAGCACCCACAGCCACAGCGGAGTACCGGTGAAATCGACCCCGCCAAGTAAGACGAGCTTCAACAGGAAAGAAACGGTATTCGCAACAACCAGAACGGGATGCAGCGTCGCCACGAATTCCCGATAGTCCCATCCAGTAATCCGCGAATACACCGTAAGAGAGGGTCCTGCAATACCCGCGATGGTTGACATAAATCCACCGACTGCACCGAATGCCAAAAGTGGGCCTTTGGCATCCGGCGACACGTTAAATTTATCGGCCGGGAAAAGAGAGATACCCAGCGCCACGAGCACAAAGGCACCGATAGCTATGAGCAGCCACGGACCTTCGAGAAAGAAAATCACAGCTACTGCAGGCAGCGATCCCGCCACCAGTGCTCCCGAAATGAGGCGGAACTTGCGCCAGTCCGTCTGC
>DGYMI06202__coassemble_1351_pt1 | contig 15215 bp, 15 predicted proteins | sample DGYMI06202__metabat2_low_PE_019 | metagenome-assembled genome bin DGYMI06202 | reverse complement strand
CTATCAGCATCACCGATACCCAGCGCCGCATTACTGACTTAGAAAAGACGCTTGATGCTGGCATCAAGCACGATGAGGACCAACCACGCTCTGAAGCCCTTCTGGAGCCTTTCTGGGACCTCATCGAGGGCAAGGGCACTGGGCTTATCCGCCCGGAATACCGCACTGTGATTGCTATTGGTCTTGAGGATTTCGCGAAAGTTTCCTGCGGCAAAGGCGAGGACGTCGTTGTTGCTTTATCCGACGGCACGACCATGACAGGCGCTGAATTCATCAACGCCGCAATGGAAGGCGCTTTAGGTGACAAGCTCTACGTCGGTATCTTCCACCCTACCGCCGGCCCGGTGAATCTCTACGAAGCCCGTTTCGCATCAGAGAAGCTGCGCATTTTGGCCATGGCGGAAAACCTGGTGTGTCCGTGGCCGGACTGCACCGTACCTGCCGATAGATGCCAAGTGCACCACATCGACGCTCACAAACACGGCGGACACACCAAACCCTCGAATCTAACGATGCTGTGTAAGTACCACAATGGCGTTAACGACGACGGTGACCCGGGCAATCCCGGGTCACAGAAAAGAAAAAACAAGCGAGGAAACGGGAAGCCGAGTCCGGGTAAACCCAAGCGCGGCCGGATGCGCCGCCACCGCGGCAAAGTCCGCCTGCACACCCCAGGCGGCAAACTTGTGGGCAATACGCACCACGTGAGCAGCATGGGAGCAATGGACCTGATCTAATCACCCCAGCCTCCAACAGCGGCAAGTCCCGAGGCCTCGACTAGATCCGCCGAAGTTTTAAAGCAGATCTAGTACAACAGGTGCGCTCAACAAGCGTGGCACACCTGTCAATTTGTCATGCCTATTTTGAGTTAGAACAGGCCAGAGATGCTTCCGGCAGCATCGACGTCGATGTTGTTGGCTGCAGGTACCTTGGGTAGCCCAGGCATGGTCATGACATCACCGGTGAGAACGACATTGAAGCCGGCACCGGTGCGTGGGATGATTTCGCGCACGTGCAGTGTGTGGCCTTCAGGTGCGCCCAGTTCCGTAGGATCATCGGAGAAGGAGTACTGCGTCTTGGAAATCACCACCGGCATGGTGTCCCAGCCGTTGTCTTTTAAGGTTTGCAGATCACGAAACGCCCGCTTGGAGTACTGAACTTCCTCTGCGCGGTAGATTTCCTTGGCGATGGTGTCAATCGACGCTTCGACGCCGTGCGCCGGATCATAAAGCGGAGTCGAGGTTCCCTCCAGATTGTTTAGCAACGTTTGCCCCAGCTTTTCGGCACCCGCACCTCCTTGGGTAAACACATCGGCCTCTGCGTAGGCAACATCGAAGTCTTTCGCCCACTGGCGCATAAAGTCACGCTCTGCCTCGGTATCGGAGTGGAATAGGTTAAGCGCTACGACCGGACGGATACCGAACTTCCGAATGTTTTCTACGTGGCGCTCCAAATTCTCAATGCCTTTGGCCAGCGCCTCCAAATCTTCTTTCTGCAAATCCTCGCGAGCAACGCCACCGTTGTATTTTTGAGAGCGAATAGTCGCGACAACCACTGCCCCATCGACGTTAAGGTCGCCGAAGCGAGCTTTGATATCGAAGAACTTTTCGCCGCCGAGATCCGAGCCAAATCCAGCTTCTGTCAGCGCGATATCGCCAAGATTAAGAGCTGCCTGCGTAGCTAATAACGTATTGCAGCCATGGGCGATATTGGCAAACGGTCCGCCGTGCACAAAAGCGGGCGCTCCACCTAATGTCTGGACCAAATTCGGCAGCAAAGCATCGCGCATTAGAGCAGTCAAGGCACCTGCAGCCTCAAGGTCGTCAGCGGTAACCGGCTGGTCATCGAAAGTAAAGCCAATGGTAATTGCGCCCAAGCGGCGTTTGAGATCCTCCAAGTCGGTCGCAAGACCCAAAATTGCCATTATTTCCGAGGCCGCCGTGATAGTAAATCCAGTTTCCGCGGCAGCACCGTTAACAGCCCCACCCAGACCAGTTACCACCTTGCGCAGTGCACGGTCATTGACATCCACGCAGCGCTGCCAAGTGACCTTATTCGGGTCAATATTTAACACATTGCCTTGGTGAATGTGGTTATCGATCAAAGCTGCCAAGGTATTAGTTGCAGCGGCAATCGCATGGAAATCACCAGTAAAATGCAGATTGATATCCTCCATGGGCACAATCTGCGCAAAGCCGCCGCCGGCCGCCCCACCTTTGAGACCCATCACAGGGCCTTGGGAAGGCTCACGAATTGCGACAATAGATTTCTTACCCAGGCGGTTGAGCGCATCAGTGAAGCCAATAAGGACCGTAGATTTTCCTTCGCCTGCCGGAGTTGGGGAAACACCGGTCACCAACACCAATTTCCCGGGCTTGCCCGCCTTGGGCAGCTTATCGATGTCCACTTTGGCCTTGTTCGTTCCATACGGAATGAGCGCTCCAGCAGGGATTCCTGCGCTAGCGGCAATCTCAGCAATCGGGTGCAGCTTATGGGCTTGGGCAATTTCTACGTCACTTAGATGCTTTGTCATACCTTCCATCGTACGCAGCGCATTTAGGCGTTTGAACCACCACCCACGTGATCTAAATTCGCCTTCAAAAGCAATGAAAATGCCCTCCACTCGGGAGGGCATTTGTCACATCAGTTGTTGCTTAATAAGCACGCGGGATTTATTCGTCCACGTAGAGCTGGCCACGGAACTCTGGGTGCATGAGGTTTTGAACAGAGAGCACCTTGTCCAGAGTTTCTTCATCCATAAGGCCCTTATCCAAGACCAGTTCGCGTACGCCGCGGCCGGTTTCGAGGGACTCCTTGGCGATGAGGTCGCCATTGTGGTGACCGATAAATGGGTTGAGGTAGGTAACAATACCGATGGAGTTGACCACGTAGTCGCGGCACACATCAGCATTAGCAGTAATACCAACGATGCACTTCTCGCGCAGGGTATCCACGGCGTTGCCCATGATACGAATCGACTGGAACAAAGCCTCGCCGATGACTGGTTCCATGACGTTGAGCTGCAACTGGCCTGCTTCAGCCGCCATGGTTACGGTCTGGTCATTGCCGAAGACCTTGAAACACACCTGGTTGACAACCTCAGGGATAACTGGGTTGACCTTACCTGGCATGATCGAAGAACCAGCCTGGCGTGGGGGAAGGTTGATCTCACCTAGGCCAGCGCGTGGACCCGAAGCCAAAAGACGCAAGTCGTTGCAGATCTTGGACAGCTTCATGGCGGTGCGCTTGATCGCAGAGTGCAGCAGCACGTAGGCGCCACAGTCGGAGGTAGCTTCGATCAGATCGCGTGCAGTCTTGATTTCCAGATCAGTAACTTCGCTCAGCGCAGCAACAACCTGGTGGCGGTAACCGGCCGGGGTGTTAACACCGGTACCGATAGCGGTTGCGCCGAGGTTAACCTCGAGCAACATGCCCTGCGCCATGCGCAGCACTGCCTGCTCTTCTTGTAGGTTGCGTGCAAAGGCCTGGAATTCATCGCCAAGCGTCATTGGCACTGCATCCTGGAGCTGGGTGCGGCCCATCTTCAAGATGTCTTGGAACTCATTGCCCTTGGCTGCTAAGGAATCCTGCAGTGCATCGATACGCTCAATCAACTTGTTGATGGAGAAGTACAGACCCAAACGGAAACCGGTTGGGTAAGCGTCGTTGGTCGACTGCGACATGTTGACGTCGTCATTTGGGTTGATGACGTCGTAGCTGCCCTTCTTCTCCCCCAGGTATTCCAATGCTAGGTTGGCAATGACCTCGTTGGTGTTCATGTTGGTCGAGGTGCCAGCGCCACCCTGGAAAACATCCAGCGGGAACTGATCCATGCAACGACCCTCTTCCAGGATCTGGTCACATGCCCAAACAATGGCTTCGGCCTTCTTCTTTGGCAAGGTGTGCAAACGACGGTTGGCCATGGCCGTGGCCTTTTTCACCATCACCATGCCCCGGATGAACTCGGGGATGGAGTTGACGGTGACATAAGAGATCTGGAAGTTATCCAGCGCACGCATGGTGTGCACGCCGTAATAAGCATCTTCAGGAACCTCAAGTTTGCCCAGAAGGTCTTCTTCCACGCGGGTCTTGATATTAGAGGTCTTTACAGCCTTCTCTGCCGCGACTGCTGGACCTTTTAACCCGGTTGCCGCTGGAATTGACTGATTATCTGTCGCTTGAGCATCGGCTGTTTTCGCGGTTGCTTCGGCAGATTTCTCCGGTGCTGACTTATCCTGCGTGGATTCGTCCTTCTTGGAGGTCTTGGCCATGTTTTTCGCGCTCCTTGTTCGGATACGTGCCTGATGTCGCAGCAGAAAACCACGGTGATGTTTTCACCGTGGTTTTACTGGAGGTAATCAAGCAAAACTGAAGTGTTCTGCAACAATCGTAACCGCGTTCACATGGCGTACGAACCAAATCAGGTTTTGATACCCCTAAATGCGGGCAATGCGAAGCTCTGAAGCCAAAATTGCTTCGGCTCCGAGCTTTGATAAATCATCCATGAGCTGGTTCGCTTGCTTCTTTGGCACCATCGCGCGCGCTGCGACCCAATCTTCACGCGCCAGTGGCGAAACAGTCGGCCCCGTCAGTCCCGGCGTGATGTTTGTGGCGGCATCCAAGTTGTCCTTGTGGATGTTGTAGTCAATCATCAGGTAGTTATAGGCGTTCAAGATGCCTTGAATGCGCTTGAGAATGACCTGCTCATCTTCGGTGACATCGGTGTCCACGCGCTTGATGACTACAGCTTCGGAGTCAATCAATGGCTCGCCGAAAGGTTCCAGCCCGTGCTGGCGCAGCGTGTTACCAGTGGAAACGACGTCTGCGATGACATCGGCAACGCCAAGTTTGATGGAGATTTCCACGGCGCCATCAAGACGGATGACCTCTGCCTTCATGCCGTGTTCGGTCAGGTAGTCACGCACAACATTTGGGTACGAAGTCGCGATGCGCTTGCCGTCGAGGTCTTCAACTTTCCAGTTCTGCCCCTGTGGAGCGGCGTAGCGGAAAGTAGAAGAACCAAAGCCTAAAGGCAGCAGCTCTTGAACCTTGACGCGGGAATCAGCGGCCAGGTCACGTCCGGTAATGCCCAGGTCCAGCAGACCCTTGGCAACATAAATAGCGATGTCCTTCGGGCGCAGGAAGAAAAACTCCACGCCGTTTGCCTCATCGACGATGTTGAGAGCTTTGGTCATACCGCGGGACTTGTAGCCAGCCTCGCTCAGGATTTTCACCGCCATTTCAGACAGTGAGCCTTTGTTCGGAACAGCAATCTTAATCATGAATTGGTCCTTCGAATTTTTCTATTTCGCCTATCCGCGTCGAAAACACTTCAGTTGTTAAGCGGATACGAAGATTATTTACAGGTTCTTGTAGATGTCATCCAGGGTGATGCCACGATGGAGCATCATCACCTGGGTCCAGTAAATAAGCTGTGACATTTCTTCAGCCAGTTCTTCGTCGGACTGGTATTCCGATGCGATCCACACTTCGCCGGCTTCTTCGATGATCTTCTTGCCGATGAAATGGGCGCCCTTGTCTAATGCTTCAACCGTGCCTGAGCCCGCTGGGCGCTCACTGGCTTTTTCTGCAAGTTCATTAAACAAAGTCTCAAAATTCTTCACAGTTACCTATTGTTCCATAGATAGTTGATTTCGCATGCCATTGCCTAGCTTTTACCCCGAAATGCGGGCAAACCAGTCGTAGACATCGGCAGCCGTGGCACCGTCAAGGTGCTTATTGCCGCTTAGCTTTTCGATGCTTACTGCGCCTTCTGGAACTTCCATCTGCGCATATTCGGGCAGCCCAATAACCTGACATCCAGCGGCTAAAGCAGCGCGCATACCCGTTGTAGAGTCCTCGAATACCAGTGCATCGGCAGGATCGACTCCTGCGCGGCGAGCGGCCTCAAGGTACATATCCGGGGCAGGTTTACCCTCTGCTACTTCATCGCCACAGATGGTGTCGACGAAGAAGTGACGGCCCACAGTATCGATGGCGGAATCTGCTACGTGTCGCACGGTATTTGTGGTCACGAACATAGCCATGTCATCGCTTTTAAGCTGCGTCAGAAGATTTTGAATGCCTGGGAAGACCTCGAGGCGCTCGGCGAAAAGCTCGCGCGTCTTATTGAAAGTCAAGGCCTGGTACTTCGGATAGTCTTCAGGGGTTAGTTCCACGCCTGCGGCCTCAGCGCAAATGCGCAGGGTGTTTTCGAAGGTCGAACCAACCGTGAGCTGCCTTTGCTCTGGGGTGAGCCGTTTGCCCAATAGTTCAGAGAGAAAATACGTTGCTTCCTCCCACAATGGTTCTGAGTCGGTGAGGGTGCCGTCCATATCCCAAAAGATGGCGAGAGGTTTCTTCATGAATCTGGTGCTAATACTTTTCTCGTTGATATCGGTTGATTAAAGGTGCCCGTCGCTAAAGGCATGAGTAAGTCCTCGCGGCACTATTGCGCTAGCTCGCTGCGCTTGGCTCCGCGAGGAGGAAGAGACGAGCTTAGGGCTAGTCGAGCTCAGGTAGCTCGCCCAGTGCTTCGTCATCGGCGCCGGTATCAGCGGCTGCCTGAGAGATGAGCTCGTTGAGCTCTTGCTTTTCTTCGGGTTCCAAGATGGCGTCGGCATTCTTGCGATTGAATGCTTCCAGCTCCGTGAAAAATGGTGTCACTGCACCTTTGAGCTGTTCACCTGACGGGTCATCTGGGATCGCATCGAAAGCATCGAAAAGACGCTCAAGGATCGTACGAAGTGAAGGCAGTGCTTTGGGATCGAAAGGTTGGTCCCAAAACTCCTTCTCATCTTCGTTGAGGTAGTCACCCGTGGCGAATGACTCCAGATTGCTCATAAACTCGTCGATTTGTGGCTGATAGGTCGCGCGAATGCTCATGTGGATATTGTCCCTTAAAACTAGGAAATGCGCACGCCCAACAGACCATCGACAGCTGTAGCTACTACCCCTGCTGCCTGTGCAGTGGAAGGAGTCTGCGCCCACTCATCGATTACCTGCAGTGCGCCGACGGTATCCAAGTCATCGGCGAGGCGCTCACGAAGCTGTGAAACTGCCTTGTTCGCAGCATTCTGAGCTTGGGCTTCATCAACGCCGGCACCTGCTGTTTGCGCATTGGTGAATGCGCTGCGCCAAGAATTAAGGCGTTCGATAGCGGTATTGAGTAGCTCGTCGGACCAGTCGCGATCGCCGCGATAATGGTGTGCATACAAACCGAGGCGAATCGCTGAAGGGTCGACGCCCTGCTCTACTAACTTATGCACAAACACGAGGTTGCCCAAGGACTTTGACATCTTGGTGCCCTCAAGGCCGATCATTCCAGCGTGGACGTAGAATTCCGCCATTCGGTCTACACCCAATCCGGCCTCTGCATGGGCTGCTGAGTATTCGTGGTGCGGGTACTTCAGGTCCGAGCCACCGCCCTGAATTAAGAAGGAAGAACCGAGACGATTTGTAGCGATTGCCGAACACTCCACGTGCCAGCCTGGTCGGCCAGGGCCGAATGGAGATTCCCAGGATGGCTCGCCTTCGCGCACAGCGCGCCACAACAAAGCGTCGAGCGGATCTTTCTTGCCCGCTCGCTTGGGATCGCCACCGCGCTCTGCGAAGAACTCTTCCATGGTTGCACGGTCATAATTCGATTCATAGCCAAATTGCTTGGTGGCATCGATAGACGCGTAAACGTCTGGATATTGCTCATCATCAATGACATAGGCAGCGCCATTATCCAGGAGCTTTTGAGTCATCTCGATGACTTCATCGATGGATTCGATAGCGCCGATGTAATCCTGCGGCGGCATGACTCCGAGCTGTTCCATATCGGAGCGGAAGAGCTGGACTTGGCTTTCACCTAATTCGCGCCAGTCCACGCCATCGCGTTCTGCGCGCTCAAAGAGTGGATCGTCCACGTCGGTGACATTTTGGACGTAGTGAACCTTGTGCCCCTGGTCCAGGAGCATTCGGTAGATGACGTCGAAGGTGACGTAAGTAGCAGCGTGGCCGAGGTGCGTGGAGTCATAAGGGGTAATGCCGCAGACATACATTGTGGCTGTATCGCCTGCGACTTCGACAGGCTTGGTCTTCTGATCCGCTGAGTCATAGAGATGCAACTGCGCAGCGGTGCCTGGAATTAGGGGTACGGACGGGATTGGCCAAGATTTCATGCCTGCTATCGTACCTAGCTTCAACCGTTAAGTTTAAAAGGGTTGGAGAACTCCGATTGCCAGCAGAATCATAACGAAGATACCCACTGGGATTCGGTAGGCCGCGAACCACTCGAAGGAGTGGTTGGAGACAAACTTTAAGAGCCACGCGATGGAGGCGTAACCAACCACGAACGCAACTGCCGTACCGACTAGAAGTTGCATGCCGGATGCGGCTTGGCCAGCAGCCGGGTCGAAGGCATCGGGAAGCGAAAAAAGGCCCGATGCCAATACTGCGGGAATAGCCAGCAGAAAGGAAAAGCGGGTTGCAACTTCGCGGTCAAGACCGAGGAACAGACCACCGGAAATGGTTCCACCCGAACGAGATACGCCAGGAATCAGCGCCAAGCACTGGCAGAGACCCATGATGATGGCGTCTTTCATCGTCAGCTCATCAAAGCCGCGATTTTTCTTACCCACGCGCTCAGCGACGATGAACACCAGCGAGAACAAAATCAGCATTCCTGCGGTAATCCACAGGTTGCGCAGCGCATCGCGAATAAGGTCCTTGCCCGCGAGCCCCAGAACGCCGATGGGAATGGAGCCCACGATGACGAACCAGCCCATCTTCCAGTCCTGGCCGCGGGATTCTTTATCAACCCAGCCTTTGAACCAGCCTGTGAGAATTTGCCAGATCATCTTGGCGAAGAAGACCACTACGGCAAGCTCTGTGCCAAGCTGAATCACTGCGGTGAAGGAAGCACCTGCATCCTGGCCCCAAAAAAGCTCGGACACGATCCGGAGGTGGCCGGAAGAACTCACGGGAAGAAACTCGGTCAGCCCTTGGACAATGGACAGGACTAAGACCTGCACCCAGGACATGTCGGTCATTTCGGTTGTAGATTGCGCAAGAGTCAGATTTTCCACGCCGGTTATCCTACCCCGCGCGTGGTTCTTTCCTGGTTAGGCCAGCTGATAGAATGGCCAATCGTGTATTCATCTTCTGGTGCAAAAAAGTTCTTAGTCGGCATAATTGCTGCATCATCGCTGGTCATTACAGCGTGCAGCTACAATCCAAATGAAGGCAATGAAACTGAGGTGCAAGGCAATGCCACGCCAGCATCTTCGCCGCAGGATACTGATCCCGCAGGTAACGTCGAAGAATACGGCGAGATCAGTGATATCGCTCATGTTGGAGACACGATTGCCGTTCGCTCTGACGACACCATTACCTTCGGCGCCCCCGACTCCTTGGGAAATCCCCTGAAGATTTCCCCTTCGTGCGGTGACCTTAATTCCTCTGCTGGCTTCTTCTTTATCGGCTGCGGGGACAAGGTCTACAAGATTGACCCAAATAACCCCAGCGACCCCCGCGTGATCCCGGTTGATGTGGACTTTGCTGTCACCGCCGCAACTGAGTTGTCCTCAGGCGAGCTTTTTCTTGCATCGAATGAGACCAAAGACATCGTCATTTATAAAGACGGTGAAGTGATTGATGATTTCACGGTTGAAGAACCCTCTGATCAACTCCTTGCGGTTCCGAACCAGGACGGCGTCGATAACGTCATCCGCATCAACCGCGAGGCAACGACGATTCAAAACCTGGACTGGGAAAACTCCCGCGAAGGTGGACGCCTTCGCGCAGGCATTGGTCTTGGCCAAGGCACAGTCGGTGAAGATGGCACCATTTTGGTTTCGGACACCCTTGGTGGCCGCCTCATGGTCTACACCTCTGAAGACGTTGTCCGCCAACATCAATTTGGCCCAGTTGACGGCTCACCATGGGGTGTGGCCTGGGATGAAAAGCGTCAGATTGCTTGGGTAACCACCACCGATAATAACTTGGTGCACGGTTTTAATATCTCCACTGGTGTGCCTGAACTGGTTACAACATTAGGAACCGTCGCTGATGCGCAAAGCATTCAAGCTTTGGACAATGGCGACCTTGTGCTCGGCTCTGCAACGGGTGCTGGTCTGCAGGTTATTCCTGCTGCCGACATCGATGATTCTGTAGAAAACCCTAAGTAATATATTTTCACCAAGGCTTCGATTATTCGGGGCCTTTATTTTAGGCTCTGGAAGGTTAACCGCAATGAACTTTATTAACAAGCTTGGATCGAACGCTGGAAGATTGGCGAATTCGGCTCGCCGCACTGGGTACGAGCTCGCGCTCAAGACCATGTTCAAAATTGATCCAGAACGTATCCACGTCATGGCCAATTCGCTCATGGGCGCAATTAACAAGGTCCCACCGGCGTACAAGGCGCTCGGAGCATTCTTGCCGGTCAATGATCCGGTCCTGGCACAGGAAGTCTTTGGTGTCACCTTTCCGCGGCCACTGGGGCTTGCTGCAGGCTTTGATAAAAATGCCGCCGCTGCGGACGCATGGTCTGCAATCGGCTTTGGCTATGCGGAGCTCGGCACGGTAACCGCCAAGGGGCAGCCGGGTAATCCTCAGCCCCGCTTGTTCCGTTTGCCGGAAGATAAAGCCATCTTAAACCGCATGGGCTTTAACAACGCAGGCGCAGCGGAAGCCGCACGCAACCTGCACAAGCGTAAAACCACGAGCGTCATTGGAATCAATATCGGAAAGACTAAAGTCACTCCGGCCGATGAGGCAGTTGCTGATTACCGTCGCTCGGCTTCACTGCTGGGAGATCTGGCGAACTTCCTGGTTGTGAATGTCTCCTCTCCTAATACGCCGGGCTTGCGTGATCTCCAGGCCGTAGAATCTTTGCGCCCGATCCTCTCGGCCGTGCAAGAATCCACGTCAGTTCCGGTGCTGGTAAAGATTGCGCCTGATCTCTCCGATGAAGATGTCGACGCAGTTGCTGACCTTGCCGTTGAGCTCGGACTCGCCGGCATCGTGGCAACCAACACCACGATCTCGCGGGAAGGCTTAAATTCCGATGACCAGTTCGTGCGCGAATTAGGAGCAGGTGGCATCTCCGGCGCACCAGTTGCAGCACGCTCGCTCGAGGTCTTAAAGCGTCTCTATGCGCGTGTGGGCGACAAGCTCGTGATTATCTCAGTCGGCGGTATTTCTACCCCTCAGCAAGCCTGGGAGCGCATCACCAGCGGCGCTAGCCTGCTGCAGGGATATACGGGATTGATTTATGGCGGACCAGATTGGATTCGCGATATCCATAAGGCCATCGCAGCGCAGATCCGCGCGCATGGCTTGAGCAATATCTCAGAGGCAGTTGGCTCTGGTTTGGGCTGGAAACACATCTAAGTAAAAAGCAGCTAGGGGCTACCACTTGAAAATTAGTGGTAGCCCCTAGCTGTGTCTATCCAATGTCAGTCCGTAGGCCTAGGCCTTCGGCATAACCGAACGTCGCAGGATGAGCGCACACAATAGTGCCGCGCCGCCGTAGAGCACCAAGAAAGACTGGTGCTGCACAAGATAAACATTCTGCGGGACAAAGCGGCTGCCGATAATCAGCAGCACTGCTATCGCCAATGCAACTACTTGGACGACACTGGACTTTTGGTCAGTTCGGACCGTAGCAAAACCACCGACGAGCAAAGCCGCGATGATGATTGCGACGCGAATGGGCGTCCATGCAAAAGGTGTTCCCCATCCATCAGTAAATACTGCAACTAGTGCGAGTAGGAACAACACTGCCGCCAGCGCCATGAAGGCACCGCCGACGCGAACTTGAATGGGAATGCTCACGCCCGGGTTCTTGCCCGAGCGCTGAGAATACTGAGGGGAATTTTGCGCCATGGTTAATTAGATTAACTGGTCGGCTTAGTTTTGTTCGTACCAACCCCACAAGATGGAACGTCCAATGGTGTGGAAGTAGAGATTAAAGCCCAAAACCGTAGGTGTTGCGTCAGGATCAATATCGAGGGTCTCCACATCGAGAGCATGCACGGCATATAGGTAACGGTGCGGAGCGTGACCTGCTGGTGGCTGCGGGCCGTAGTACTCGCGCTGTCCGCCGTCGTGCTTCAAGGAGATAACACCTTCGATGCCCAGGTCGGCTTGCGAGCCTGCTCCTTGTGGCAATTCCGTGACATCCGCAGGGATGTTAAATGCTGCCCAGTGCCAGAAGCCGGCACCTGTTGGCGCATCGGGATCCAACAAGGTTACTGCCAAAGACTTCGTACCTTCAGGAATATCCGCCCACTGCAGCTGTGGGGAAACATTTGATGGTGCCCGGAATTGCTCTGCAATCTCATCGCCATCAGCGAGGTCGGTGGAAGTCAAAGTAAATGTTGGAGGGTTACCCAGTGGTTCATATGGATCTGGGCCTGGAAAGCGGGGTTCATTGTATGTAGACATAGCTCCATTTGTACCGGAGATCACAGAATTTTTCCGTGCCCTATCAGATCTCCCCCGAGTTGATCGCAGCAGAAAACATGGACCGCGCCACTCGACACGGCCACACCATCTGACACCAATGTGTTTTATAAGGCAGTTCGACGTGACAAATAGCCGTCTTTTAGTGCATTGAGCTGGCGATTTGTAAGGTGCGCTAGTTAACCGATACAGTTAGTCCGTGCCTAACGGAGCCCTGTGCCTCGTTATAAAACACCCAGCCCGGGTGGCGGAATGGCAGACGCGCTAGCTTGAGGTGCTAGTGTCCTATTAACGGACGTGGGGGTTCAAGTCCCCCTCCGGGCACAATATTATTAGTCCTAGGTTGCATAACGCGGCCTAGGACTTTTTGCTTGCTGGAAGGTTATAGCGCTGGTGTCATCGTTTATGTCGTGGATAAAAAGCTTCGCTGAGTTTCTCAGTGGGCTTTTAAAAGACGCCGTGGCATCGATAAGCCAATGGAGCTGGACACAACGTTTGATAGTCGCAGCAACGACCATCGCGGTGTTGGCCGTTATCTTCTTTGTGGATCTGCCTGGCGTTGAGCAACTGCGCACATGGGCCGATGGGGCTGGTTCTTGGTTCATAGCTCTGTTTTGGCTGTGCTATGTCATCCTCACCCTCTTTCCCCTTCCACGGACAATCTGGACGGTGTCTGCGGGCGTTCTTTTCGGTCCGGTAACCGGGTTAGCGATTTCCTTAACTGCCCTGACTGTTTCCGCCGTGATCGCACTTTTAGTTGTGCGCGGACTGCTTGGTGAATGGATGCGTCCGCGGCTTAAACACCCAGCGGTTGCGGGGATTAATGCCCACCTCGAGCGCCGCGGGTGGCTTGCCATCGCCTCCTTGCGCTTGGTAGCAGCGGTCCCCTTTTCCTTGCTGAACTACGCCGCGGCGTTGACAGCTATTTCCGTGGGACAATTTGCCGTTGCCACGCTTGTTGGCTCGATCCCAACTACGGCAATCGGCGTCTTTTTCGGCGACCTATTAACAGGGCAAATGCACCCTGGAATCATCGCGGCGATGATCGTGTGCGCCCTAGTGGGAATCGGTGGATTAATCCTCGACTCGCGGATGCCGGTTACACAATTAAGTCAAGGCAACACCGTAGACTAGTAGTTATGTTAGCTGTCCATGCACGTTACCGTGGCCGCGCTGTACGGCGCGCTGAATTAGTTGAACGCTCCGCCGCTGCACTCTCGACCTTGGATGGTGTCGGTGAGTTTGAGTTTCTTGGCGTCGAAGATATTTGCGCCAAAGTCGACACTGCGACAGCAGTGTGCGAGGTAGCCATGGCATTGCTTGCCGATGGCTCCTGGGCCATCTCCATCGGTATCTCCCACGATGATGCTAAAAAGACTGCAACGCGGGGTCTTAAACCATCGGCACGGCCAGGGCAGGTCTATGCCACTATCGAGCCGGCTATCGCTACCGGCACTGGCTCAAAGGCCGCGAAAGATAAGGCGAAAAAGGATGCATCCAATATTGTCGCAGCCTTTGCCCTATTAAGTTTCGTTCTTGGAAAACGCACTGCGGAAGGGCGCGAGGCGACTTCCTTGGTGCGCTCGGGCTTTAACCAAAATGAAGCTGCTGAAGAATTAGGTATTTCTAAGCAGGCCATGTCCCAGCGGCTGCAAGCTGCCGGGTGGGCTGCGGAGGGCGCTGGGTGGCAGCTAGCAGTTAATCTCATTGCTGCCGCAAACCCTTCTTTAGAATCTTAAGAATTCTAAAGAAGGTCGTGCTTGGAAAGCTCTGGTGTGGTCACAAAGTCCACTAAGCGCTCGACTGCGCCTATCAGCGTGGAGTCGAGATCTCGGAAGTTATTTACCGAATTGTAGACGCGGTGCCAGCCTTCTTTCGGGTCTGACCAGCCTAGGCGCTCGCATACGCCGGTTTTCCAGTCCTCGCCATAAGGAACGTCGGGCCAGGCTTTGATGCCGACTGCCTGGGGTTTTACCGCCGCCCAGATATCGATAAAAGGATGGCCAGTAACTAGCACGTGCTCCCCTACGGTTTCAGTCATGCGCGTTTCCTTAGAACCCTGCACCAAGTGGTCCGCGAGCACGCCAACGCGACGGCCTTTTTCCGGCCTAAATTCAGCCAATCGCTCTTCTAAGTTGTCGAGGCCTTCCAGATATTCCACCACGACGCCTTCGACGCGAAGGTCATGCCCCCAGACGCGTTCGATGATGGCCGCATCATGAATACCTTCGACCCAAATCCGTGAGGGCGCCGCCACTTTAGCTTCCACATTCGCTACACGCCGTGAGCCTGAATTCGACTTGGTCTCGGTCTGACGCGGGGCGACAAAACGCTTGAGGGAAACGCGGTTTCCTTCATATAGAAAGCCGCCTTTAATCAGGTTGAATACTCGCTGGGCACCGTAGCGGTCTTCTAAGCGGATGACGTCACCGTAAACAGTCTTATCAACCCCCATGACAGCACCCACGAAGTCATCACCAAAGACTTCCACTACCATGCCCGGCTTGGCGGGAATGACGGGATATTCAACGGGTTTGTTTCGGGCGTGTCCACCGAGGATATCGCCAGCATAAGGATCGCGGGAAGAAAAACTCATGCCGACCATTTTATCGCCACAAGCAGTCTCCACTAGACTGGCTCGCCATGGATATGCGCGAACAGGTGTGGTCACCACTTCAAAACACAGCAGTATGGATGGGGGCATGGCTTTATGGACACGAGCCAGCTGACGATGTCCTAGCGGCACTTAATGAACTAGG
>DGYMI06202__coassemble_1268_pt1 | contig 17539 bp, 15 predicted proteins | sample DGYMI06202__metabat2_low_PE_019 | metagenome-assembled genome bin DGYMI06202 | reverse complement strand
ACGAGGCGGGCTTGCGGGCTGGTGACTTCGGCAGCAACGCTGCGAGCTTCGCTGGCGCTAGCTTCGCTGGTGTTAGTTTCGCTAGAACTAACACCAGTCTCTGCTGGCTGCGAACATGCCACCAAGGCAATGCAGGCGCTGAGCGCAAGGGGAGCAAGAACAAATCTACGTGTGGACATACGTGTGGACACGGGAACCCTTTCCAGGTACTTGAAAAACGTTTGCAATAAGAAGCTAGCCCGAAGTCCCGTCTAATGAAAAGTGTTTCCAATAGTGTTGTGGAGAATTACCCCTATTTGAAATAAAAACCCAAGCCGGGCGGGGGTGAGTAAAGTGTGTGGGCATGGAATCAGTGGACCAGACCATCGATACGCTCTACCGCAGCCTGGATCTGATAGGTGTCGTTCTCAACGGCATCATCGGCGGCACCATCGCGCGCCAGCGCAATTTCGACATCATCGGGTTTATTTTTCTCGCGCTCTTTTCCGCCACCGCCGGCGGCATGATCCGCGACATGCTCATCAGCGATGGTCCTGCTTATGCCATTTCCGACCCGCTTTATCTGATCCTCGCATGCACCGGCGCGCTGATTGCCGCATTGATAGATCTCAAAGGCCGCGCGTGGGAGATTTTCAAAGTGCATGGCGACGCCATCATTCTGGGCGCTTGGTCAGTCACTGGCTGTGCCAAGGCGCTGGCCTATGGCATGCCGTGGATAGCGTGCATTTTTATGGGAGTGCTCACCGCAGTGGGCGGCGGCATGGTCCGCGATGTTGCTTCGGGGCAGATCCCTTCGGTCTTCGGCGGCAATCCGCTGTACGCTACGCCGGCGATCGTGGCATCCGCAGCGATGGTCGTCTTTGCCGAAACCGGGCATGTGGGACTTGGCATGATTATCGCCCCGCTCTTTGGCACTGCCTTAGCCGTGATGGCGTATTGGTTCCATTGGGTGTTGCCGCGCGGTATTGACTACGCGCCGATTAATTACACGGCGGCGCAGATGGCGGCCGCGGTCAAAAAGGCAGAAAGGCTCGGCTTTAAGCGCGGTAGGGCAGCGAAAGCGGACAGGTCTGACAAGTCCGGGGCCGAAGATGACAGCGACGCGGGCGAGGGCGAAAAATAACAATGCAGCCACCGAAGATAAACGGTGGCTGCATTCTTTTTGCTTCCCCACCAGGACTCGAACCTAGAATGACGGTACCAAAAACCGTAGTGTTGCCGATTACACCATGGGGAATCACGGGCGATGCATATAGGCAGTGCGCTCGTGTACGAAAATATCGTACCTTACCGCCCGCGCGGAACTAAATTGCCCCGGCCAAGATCCCCCGATGGCAGGGTTGGTGCAGGTGTAGGCCGCCTTGCGGGGGAAGTAGGCTTCTTCGCTAAGCTGTAGCCATGGCACGACAAAGGATGACTGGTAAGCAGCGTCGCGAGCAGCTGATTTCCATTGGGCGTTCGGCATTCGCGGAACAAGGATTCGATGGCACCAGCGTGGAAGATATCGCCGCCCGCGCCAAGGTGTCCAAACCTGTGGTGTACGAACACTTCGGCGGAAAAGAAGGCTTGTACGCAGTCGTCGTCGACCGCGAAATGCAAGATTTGGAACGCCGCATCACCGAATCGATTTCCACCGGCAGTTGGCGCGAGCGCATCGAGCAAGCAGCATTGGCGCTGCTAACATACGTGGAAGAAGAAACCGATGGCTTTATGATCCTCGTGCGCGATCCCAGTTCCAAGCAGGACCGGGCTTTTTCCACCTTGCTCAATACCGCCGTGAGCCAGGTATCTCACATTCTGGGTACCGCTTTTACCCATCGCGGCTTTGATGAAAACCTCGCGGTGCTTTATGCCCAAGCGCTCGTCGGCATGGTCTCGATGACCGCGCAGTGGTGGTTGGATGAGCGCCAACCGGCCAAGGAAGTAGTGGCAGCCCACGTAGTGAACTTGTGCTGGAATGGCCTTTCGAAACTAGAAACCAGTCCCAAGCTGGGGTCGCAAAAGCTTATCGATGCCCCCGCGACCCCTGATCAAACGGAAGCTTAGAAGAAATCATCATGTCTAACTCTCCAGCTATGCTCGCCGGACTGCTCAAGGTAGCAGCCTCTGATCCGAAGCTGAAAGGCCTTGCTAATAACGTTGGCCAGGACAAGCTGCATATCACCGGTATTGACCAGGCGCGCCCGTGGGCGATTGGTACGCTCGCGCATCACGCACCGGTGCTGGTGGTCACCGCTACCGGGCGTGAGGCAGAAGACCTCACGGCAGAACTAGCAGCGATGTTGGGGCAGAAGGTCGGATACTTTCCAGCGTGGGAGACCCTGCCGCATGAGCGTTTGAGCCCGGGCGCGGATATCATCGGCAAGCGTGCGCAAATCCTGCACCAGCTAGAACAAGGCCGACTCGATGTGGTCGTGACAGCCGCGCGCGGTTATTCCCAGCCGTTGCTGGAGAAAGTTGTGGGCCGCGAGCCGGTTATTTTGCGCGAAGAGGGCGAATATGAGCTCGAAGATATCGTGCGGGCTTTGGAATTCCGCGCCTATTCACGCGTGGATATGGTGGCCAAGCGTGGCGAATTCGCGGTGCGCGGCGGCATTATTGATATCTTTCCCACGACCTTGGACTATCCGGTCCGCGTGGAATTTTGGGGCGATGAGGTCACCGATATTCGTCAATTCTCCATCGCTGACCAGCGCACCATTCCAGAAATTGAAGTCGGCTCCGTGGAGGTGTTCCCGGCGCGTGAGCTGCCGATTACCGAAGACATCGCAAAGCGTGCGGATGCCTTGGCCACTAAGCACCCTGGCAATGCTGCCCTCGTGGAGCTTTTGAGCAAGGTCGGTCAGCGCATTCCCGCTGAGGGGATGGAAGCGCTGTTGCCGGTGCTTTCCGATGCCAAGATGGTGCCTCTCACTGCTTTTATGCCCGAAGGTACCCACGTGGTCCTGATTGCGCCGGAGAAAATCCGCACCCGAATAGCGGACCTAGAATCCACCGACGCCGAATTCATGGCGGCCGGTTGGGAAGCCGCGGCGATGGGCGCGGATGGCCCGCTAGCGACCAAGGGATTGGACACCGAAGCTTCGAGCTACCGCTCTTATGAATCTTTGGAAGCCTCCTGCGAAAAGGCCGGCCTGCCACAGTGGACTTTTGCGCCGACGGGGATGTTTATCGCCGATGAGGCTGATACGCTGCCGCTGGACTTTGAACCTGGTCCGGCCCCGCGCGGAGACATCAAAGAAATCGATGCGATGATGGCGCAACTGCTCGCGCACACCCAAGCCGGTGGGCGCGCTGCATTCATCGCGCCTGCGCAAGGTGCCATCAAGCGCATGGTGGAACGCTTTGCTGAAAAGGGAATCCCCACCAAGGTTGCAACACCGGGCTGGCAACCTTCGCCGGGAGAAGTCACCCTCTATCAGGCACTCAGCCATGCGGGCCTCGTCTTTCCGAAGGTGCGCAAGCACACCGACGCTGCTGCGCTACCACTCGTTGTAGTCACCGAAACCGACCTGACTGGTAACCGCGTTGGCGATATCGCAGGTGCTAAGCGCCGGCCAGCCAAGCGCCGCAACCGCGTTGATCCTTTGGCTCTGAAGCAGGGCGATTTCGTTGTGCACGAAACCCACGGCATCGGCAAGTTCTTAAAGATGGCGGAACGCACCATCCAATCCGGTGATGAATCCTCGCGCCGCGAATACATCGTGCTCGAATACGCGCCCTCTAAGCGTGGCCAGCCCGCGGACCAGCTGTGGGTGCCCATGGATTCATTGGACATGCTGTCGAAATACACCGGCGGCGAGTCCCCACACCTATCGAAGATGGGTGGCTCGGACTGGAAAAACACCAAGAAGAAGGCGCGCGCTGCGGTGCGCGAAATCGCCGGCGAGCTGGTGGAACTCTACGCCAAACGCCAAGCCTCCCCAGGGCACCAATTCCCGCCGGATACTCCATGGCAAATGGAGATGGAAGATAACTTCCCTTATGTGGAGACCGAAGACCAGATGATGGCTATCGATGCGGTCAAGCATGACATGGAATCTCAGGTTCCCATGGACCGCGTCATCGTCGGCGATGTGGGCTACGGCAAAACCGAAGTCGCCGTGCGCGCTGCTTTCAAGGCAGTTCAAGACGGCAAACAGGTCGCGGTTTTGGTCCCAACGACCCTGCTGGCGCAGCAGCACTATGACACTTTCGCCGAGCGGATGGGCGGATTCCCCGTCGAGATCCGCGTGCTTTCACGCTTTACCTCCACCAAGGATTCCAAAGAAATCATCAAACAGTTGGCAACCGGTGAGGTCGACGTGGTCATCGGCACGCACCGCCTGCTGCAAACCGGCGTGCACTGGAAAAATCTCGGGCTGATTGTCGTCGATGAGGAGCAGCGCTTCGGCGTGGAGCACAAAGAGCACATCAAGGCGCTGAAAGCATCCGTTGACGTGCTGACCATGTCAGCGACCCCGATTCCGCGCACCCTCGAGATGTCCATGGCCGGAATTCGTGAGATGTCCACCATCCTCACCCCGCCGGAAGACCGTCACCCTGTGCTGACCTATGTCGGTGCCTATGAAGACAAGCAGGTTGCTGCGGCAATCCGCCGTGAACTGTTGCGCGACGGCCAAACCTTCTTCATTCACAACAAGGTCTCCGACATTGAAAAGAAGGCTCGCGAACTACGCGACCTCGTCCCCGAAGCGCGCGTGGTGGTCGCGCATGGGCAGATGAATGAGGAATTGCTGGAAAAGACCGTGCAGGGATTCTGGGACCGCGAATATGACGTGCTGGTGTGTACCACCATCGTCGAAACCGGCCTGGATATCTCCAATGCGAACACACTCATCGTGGAAAACGCACACCACATGGGTCTTAGCCAGCTGCACCAGCTGCGCGGACGTGTCGGCCGCTCGCGCGAGCGCGGCTATGCCTATTTCTTGTACCCCAAGGGCGCGACCTTGACCGAGACCAGCTACGACCGCCTGGCTACGATTGCCCAAAACAACGACTTGGGCGCGGGCATGGCCGTGGCGATGAAGGACTTAGAGATGCGCGGTGCCGGCAACGTGCTGGGCGCGCAGCAATCCGGCCACATCGCGGGCGTTGGCTTTGACCTCTACGTGCGTCTGGTTTCTGAGGCAGTGGATGCCTTCAAGGCCCTCGCGCGCGGCGAGATGCCTAAGGCGACAGATAATGGGCCGAAGGAAATCCGCATCGACCTGCCTGTCGATGCCCACATCCCAGAGTCCTACATCAATTCAGAGCGCCTGCGCCTGGAGGTCTACCGCAAGCTCGCTGCCAGCCAGGACGAAAAGGACCTGCGCTTGGCAGTGGAAGAGATGGAGGACCGCTACGGTCCAGTGCCCGAAGAAGTCGCACGGCTGCTCGCCGTTGCGCGGCTGCGCCACCAGGCCCGCGCCGCAGGCGTTACGGACATCACGGTGCAGGGCACCCGGATCAAGATCCACCCAGTCGACCTGCCGGATTCCAAGCAGGTTCGCCTCAAACGCCTGTTCCCAGGTTCCAACTACCGCGCGGCAGCGAAGGCTATTCAGGTATCGTTCCCGAAGGCAGGTCGGAATGTGACCGCGCCGAAGCTGCGCGATGTGGAATTGTTGCAGTGGATGGCAGATTTCTTGTCGCAGATGTTCGATCTATCTGAGGTGGATGTCACCGGCGGCAAACGCCAAACCTCGGTGACCACCAAGTCTGGTGCCAAGGGTGGGAAGAATATTATCTCTGTAAGCAACTAGATAGAATGCGAGTTCATGACCGTATTATTACTCGATGAACGCTGGCCTACTTTGATTCCGATGGAGTGGGTGGGCAAATTATCAGGACCGGTCACTTTCCACCCCGAGGTCCCCGTCAAGGTGCAGTGGAATATCAGCGCAATCCTTGATGCATCGGATAGCGAGTCGGACGAGCTCTACGTGGCCTTTGATGAAGACCTTCCCGAGGTTCGCGAGCGCATCGACGCCGGCGTGCAGGTCTACGCGGTACCTTCGCGCGAGGATGCCGTCTACCAAGCGCAGCGCGTCATGCACCGCGCCTATTCGCTGGGGGAGTGGGAGCGCTCGCACACCCATGAGACCTTGCTTCCATACCTGAAAGAAGAGGCCGCCGAATTCGCCGAAGCGGTTTCTAGCGGCGCAGATGATGCGACGGTGAAAGCAGAGCTTGCCGATGTTTTCCTGCAAGTCCTATTCCACGCCGAAATCGCCAGCCGGCGCGGAGCCTTTGGAATCAACGACGTGGCGCAAGCTTTCATCGACAAGCTGCGCAGTCGCGCGCCCTATCTATTCGATGGCACCGTGTTCGTTGTCGACATAGAAACCCAAGACCGCCTGTGGCAAGAAGGCAAGCGCGCCGAGCTTGCGCACGCTGCGCTATCGCAAGCTGAGAAGAACACCCGTAAATGAGCCTAGGGTTTAAGCCTTTGGCTTGAGGGCTTCGCTGGAGAGATCAAACAGCTGTGGGCCAAAATCATTGAGCACGGTGTTGAGCTCGCTGGAGCCAAAAGGCGTCGCAGGATTTGGCTTGACGATGCCACACTCGAGCGCCTTGTCCGCAACCTGACCTGTGTACTTGGTGACCGCCAGGGTGGTCAGATCGGTGGGGTTGCCCTTGGTGCCGCTGGCCTGACGCAGGTTCTGCACCAGCTCATTGCGGGTGGTTTCCTTGTTGTAGATGCGTCCGCCGTTGGTGGCGTTCAAAGCGTCGAGCGCGCCGCGAACATCGGAGCACTTCGCGTTGTTGATCAGCCCGGTTGCCACCTTGTCAGCGGCACCGATATTGCCCAGATCCAAAGCAGATGCACCAGTCATCGCGCCAAGTCCTAAGACGCCCGCCAGTGCCGTCGATGCAAGAATGCGACGAATTTTCATTTTTAACCCCTTTAATCACCAGTGAAAGGTGTGGCGAAGCGCCACAAATAACGGTACTGAGCCTAACCCACACTGTGATAGAAATCTATCAAAGTTATAAAAGTTAATGAAAATGTCATAACTTCCAGCTGGGTTCTATCTGAGGGAGCGCTGTGAAGGCCATTGGGTGTGGTGGGGCATTATGGCCCGCTTCGACAACTAGGTAGAATTCCCGGGGTGACTGACAAGACTCAACGAACCCTGGTGAGAGGGTGTGGCTGCGGCGTAGTGATCGCAGTTATCCTCGTTGGAGCCTTAGTGATCTTGATTGGCACCGCGCTTTTTGACAGCTTTTCAAACCGCGGAGTCTCACCTTCGCGGACCTTGCAGCCAGTGCCAGAAGATGTTCCGCCCACCGCGCCCGCCGAGGTAGCGGAAATAGACGTCAACGCGCCCGGCCGCACCGCTGACCGTTTGACCTATTGGGCTGCCGATTTAGCGGAACAAACCGGCATCGACCCCCAGGCTCTGCGTGCCTATGGAAACGCGGAGCTCATCGCCAAGCAATCCTGGCCTGAGTGCAATCTGCGATGGAATACGCTCGCCGGAATTGGCTGGGTGGAAACTCGTCACGGTACCTACAGTGGCAACTTCTTCAAGCCTTCGAAGCTGGATGAAAATGGCTACGCCGACCCGCCGATTATCGGTATTCCACTGGACGGAACCAATAACACAGCAAAGATCCTCGACACCGACGGCGGCGAATTTGATAACGACACCGAATTTGACCGCGCCGTAGGTCCGATGCAATTTATTCCTGAATCCTGGGCGCGCCACGGCCGCGACGCCGACGGTGATAATTACCCCAACCCGCAGCAAATTGATGACGCTGCACTCTCGGCCGCCAACCTCCTGTGCTCCCACGGCCGCGACCTTTCCGCTGAACAGGACTGGTTGGACGCGATTTATTCCTATAACTATTCCAACGATTACGTCTCACGTGTGGCGCGCGCAGCTAATTCCTATGCCATAGGCCAGCCGGCGAACTAGCCCCGAAATATCCGTAAATTTTCCCCGAATCTGTCATTATATGCACCGTTCTGGAAGAATTACTTGCAAGGTGCGATGAGGCCTGCCACTTAACCCGGTAGGCTGTAGCGTGCGTGACGGTAAGCTGCGCACCGCATATTGAAAACTAGTGGAACTAGGAGTGAAATCGGATATGGCCGATATTTTGCACGTATTTGCGCGAGAGATCATGGACTCCCGCGGTAACCCAACCGTAGAGGCAGAAGTCTTTCTGGAAGACGGTGCGCACGGCACCGCAGGTGTTCCTTCGGGCGCTTCCACCGGTGTCCACGAGGCACACGAGCTGCGCGACGGTGGCGACCGCTACCAGGGCAAGGGCGTGCTCAAGGCAGTTGAAAACGTCAACGAAGAAATCGCTGATGAGCTCGTTGGCTTCGAGGCTGATGACCAGCGTCTCATCGACCAGGCAATGATTGCCCTGGACGGCACCGAAAACAAGTCCCGCCTAGGCGCGAATGCCATCCTCGGCGTTTCCATCGCTGCGGCCAAGGCTGCTGCGCAGTCTGCTGGTCTGCCTCTGTACCGCTACATTGGCGGCCCAAACGCGCACATTCTGCCAGTTCCAATGATGAACATCCTCAACGGCGGCGCGCACGCTGACTCCGGCGTGGACGTGCAGGAATTTATGATCGCCCCAATCGGCGCGGAAACCTTCTCGGAAGCATTGCAGGTCGGCGCTGAGGTCTACCACAGCCTCAAGTCCGTCATCAAGGACAAGGGTCTGTCCACCGGTCTTGGTGATGAGGGCGGTTTCGCTCCTTCCGTAGACTCCACCAAGGCAGCACTTGACCTCATCGTTGAAGCCGTTGAAAAGTCTGGCTACAAGCTCGGCGAAGACATCGCTTTGGCTCTTGACGTTGCTTCCTCCGAGTTCTACAAGGACGGTAAGTACCACTTCGAGGGCGGCGAGCACACCGCTGAGGAAATGACCAAGGTCTACGCCGAGCTCATCGAGCAGTACCCAATCGTCTCTATCGAGGACCCACTGGATGAGGATGACTGGGCAGGCTACACCACGCTTATCGCTGAGGTAGGCGACAAGGTACAGATCGTCGGCGACGACCTCTTTGCTACCAACCCAACCCGCCTGCAGCGTGGTATCGACGAGAAGGCCGCCAACGCACTTCTGGTCAAGGTCAATCAGATCGGCACCCTGTCCGAAACATTCGACGCCGTCGACCTGGCGCACCGCAACGGTTTCCGCACCATGATGTCCCACCGCTCCGGTGAAACCGAGGACACCACCATCGCTGACCTGGCAGTCGCACTTGGCTGTGGCCAGATCAAGACCGGTGCACCAGCTCGCTCCGAGCGCGTTGCAAAGTACAACCAGCTCATTCGCATTGAGCAAGAGCTTGCCGATGCCGCCGTCTACGCCGGCCGTTCTGCATTTCCTCGCTTCCAGAAGTAAACGAAGTAAACCTTACGGGCACCGAGCCCACTAGGTTTTTAAAACCCCAGTGCCATTTTTCGCACTGGGGTTTGTTCATGGGATTAGCTTTGTCGACGAACTTGAACCATCGTTACGGCGGATCGCCGCGACTTTTAACCTGGCAATTTTATGAGTATTTCACTTCTGTCACGCGTGCCACGTGAGTTCGTGCCTTCGTGGCGCTAGGATGAGAAATCTATGGCTAGCGAGAAACAGCAGAAACCCAAGAAATCCCGGACCACCGTACCGGTGGCTTCGCGTGCTGCTGACCGCAAAGCTACTTCCAAGTCCAAGACCAGCCCTGCGGGGACTGGACGCACCCGCAACCGCCTCGACCTGGTCGGCTTCGGCGTCTTGGTTCTGGTCGCGCTGCTTATTCTTGCTGTCATCGCCGTGCCCCTGCGCAACTACTACCAGGGCCGAACTGAGATCATCCGCCTGGATGAGTCGATCATGGCCAAGCAGGACGAGAAAGAGCGCCTGCTCACCGAGATCGATAAGTACAAAAGCGATGCCTACATTGAACAAGAGGCACGGCGTCGCCTCGGTGTTGTTGAGGAAGGCGAGGTCGCTTTCCGCATCTTGGATCCCGAAATCACCTCCGGCGACAGCGTGACCACCGACGAACAAGCCGAAGCCGAAAGCCGCAACTGGCACGAAGTTCTGTGGGACTCTATTGCCGAAGCCCCAGACCCAGAGGCCACAAATTACTCTCCGGGTGAACAAACCCCGGCAGAAGAAACTCCTGCCGGCGGCGCTCCCGCTGACGGCACCTCGACTGATGGCGCTACAGAAGGCGATGACTCCAACGGTGGCTCCCCAGAAGAAGGTTCCCCAGCCGGCGACGGCAACCAAGAAGGTGACGCACCGGTAGGCAACGTCGTTGAAGAAGAACCAGACGCTCCGGATCCAGTCGGAGAAATGCCGCCGGGCGAAGTCCCTTCCGGACAATAGTCCCTTCCCACCACAAATTCGTGCCAAACAGCAGCTCCCGACCAGCAGCAGCCAAGCAGTAGCCGCCAAAAAGGGCGCCCTCCGGAAGGCAAAACCTCCGGGGACAAACCTTCTGTGAGTCAGCAAGCTAGGAAGATCGGCAAAACAGGAAAGCGGAAGCCCGCTTTCCCTCGCCTTGAATGCGTTTTAACTAACCAGGTACCTACGAAGCCCGTCTTACCGGCCCGCGCTTTGTATCAATATCGAACAATGCGCCCTCTGCCTCGCTCGCTGTCGGCGGCGGACCCTCGTCTGCTTCTTGGGTACCTCGCTGGGCAGCTCGCCGTCTAAACTGAGCCGCTGCAGATTCTTCCGCTGTTGCAGATTCGTTGAATATTAGGCCATCTTCGCCGGGCATTCGTTTACCCACCCGCCCGGTATAGGGATCTCGTTCCGAGTGCCCCATGCCATTGCGGAAGTCATGATTATCGTTGTTATCCACGTGGTGTCTTCTGCACAGCAGCGTGAGGTTCCGGATATCGGTTGCTCCTCCATGCTGCCATGCCACTAGGTGGTGAACATCGGTTTCTGCCATCGGCCTATTGCATCCCGGGGCTGAACAACAAAGTTCCGCGGCCAAAAGTGCGAGTTTCTGCGCAAATGATGCAGTTCTCTTTGTTCTTCCTAGTGCTAGCGGTTGGAAATCCTCTGGGTCGAGAATCGCCAGGTAGTCGCTGGCTCCTTGTGAGAGTCTCACCAAATCCCAGACGGTGAGTTTATGTCCTGTGTCAGTCATAAACTCTGATTCGGGGGAGAGGGCTTCAAGGTCATCTAGTGTCGCAGACACAACGATGGAACCAAGTCCAGACTTCGGGTCCTTGCCTTCAACGTACTGCGAGCATACTTCCATCAGTTGGTCGTGTCGGCGCTGCCCAAACGTACGGTTGTCCTCCTCCGGAGGAAGCTCTGGACCGCCGGGGCGCTGTGCAGGAAGGAGTACTTTAGCCAGCAAGGCTGCGCCGAGAGCATCGGTGCGGATCGATAACTGCACCATTCCGTCGGCATCCGGCTCACTCATCCAGAGATTGCGTTTACGGGTGGCAGCAAAAGGGTCTTTCTTGCCATTAGGCATGTTTCCCGCGGCGTTCGCATCGGTGACCCGCTTGCGAAGCCACTTGCGTAAGTCTTCAGGGGACCGCTTCTTTGACTCTTCCATAGCCTTTGCGCGGAGCTCCTGAGGTCCTGGCTGGGCGTACTTGTTTAAATTGCGAAGCTCTTGCTCAATAATTTTGGCAATCTCTGCGCTCGCTGCCTCTTCAGCCATCTTTCGGCGTCGTTCTTCTTGGGCTTTGCGTTCACGCTCAGCGCGGCGTTCAGCTTCCTCTTTGGCCTTTTCGTGCTCGCGTCGAGCTGCGTCCTCAGCCTCTTTCTTTTTGCGTTGCGCTTCCTCTTCCGCTTCTTGGCGTTGCCGCTCTTTTTCCTCTTCGCTTAAGCCTTCATCAGGTTCGGCAATTGGCTCTTGTTCAACGGGCTCAGGATCTGGAACTGGATCCGGGGTGATCTTGCCGTAAAGACTATTACCCGCAGTAAGACGCATGGCAGCTTCCGCGTGGGTAAGGCCGAGACACTTAGTGAGATAGTCAGTAGAGCGGGAAGAGCCCACGAGACGACCAGCGTCGTCTCGCTCAGCCATGAAAGCGAATGCTGCATCGAGCAAAGTCTTGCGGTGGAGTGATTCTTCAAAGCGTTCGAAATCCGTGTGAATCCTGTAGAAATCAACATCTTCGATGTGTTCAAATGCTGCACACAGCTTATCGACGCCTTCAATCACAAGATTTACGGCATCCTTTATGTTCGATGCGATTGTTGCATTATTCATGGCTAGCCCCCTCTCCATTTTAAAGTGTTCTAAACTTCTGCTACTTATCTTAGCTCACCCACACGACTTCGCAACCCTTGTAATCGAACTGTTATTCGAACGTCGAAGTTTTGAATATGCACGCTAAAGTGTCCATTGAAAAACCTTTTAGTTAGTTCCCAATTGAAGTACATGGAATAATGACGGCATGACCGTATCTGACGCAGATCTCTCCATTGTTACCGAACAGCTCGGCCGTGAACCCCGCGGTGTTGTTGATATTTCTTACCGCACGCCTGATGGCCAGCCGGCAGTGATTAAAACTGTTCCAAAATTGCCGGATGGAACACCTTTTCCAACGCTGTATTACTTAACCGACCCGCGCCTGACCGCTGAGGCCTCGCGCCTTGAAGTGGCTCACGTTATGAAGTGGATGGAAGCTCGTCTGGAAGAAGACGAGCAGTTGCAGGCAGACTACCGCAATGCGCATGAGCACTTTTTGAAAGAGCGCAACGCGATGGAAGATCTTGGCACTGATTTCTCCGGCGGCGGCATGCCAGACCGTGTGAAGTGCCTGCACGTCTTGATTGCCTATGCCTTGGCAGAGGGGCCAGAGCACTTCCGCTTTGGCACAGAGGCAGTGGCCATGGCCGCTGATCATGGTAAGCTTCGCGGGTCTGCCATCCCACAGGATTGGCCAACGACTAAGGAGCTAGGGATCGACCTGGACCAGTTTGATTTTTCTAACGCCTAAGGTGGGGAGCTTTTAAAATGACTCGTGTAGCAGCCATTGATTGTGGCACAAATTCTATCCGCCTACTTATCTCCGATGTGCGCCCCGGTGGCAGCGTTCGGGACGTCCACCGTTCCATGGAGATTGTTCGCCTTGGGCAAGGCGTAGATGCTCATGGCGAATTCCAGCCGGAGGCAATTGAGCGCACTCGCGTCGCTCTTGCAAAGTACGTGCAGCAGATGAAATTTGAGGGCGTTACACGTGTCCGCATGGTTGCTACTTCGGCGACTCGCGATGTGGGCAACGCCGAGGAATTCTTCAAAATGACCGAAGAGTTGCTGGGGGAAATCCAGCCCGGGGCGCGCGCAGAAGTTATTTCCGGGGAAGAAGAAGCATTGCTGTCTTTCCAAGGTGCGGTGCGGGATCTTTCCAAGGACCGCAGCCCATATTGCGTTATTGACCTCGGGGGCGGTTCGACAGAATTTATTGTGGGTAGCGCTGACGGTGAGATTATCGGTTCGCACTCAGCTCGCATGGGCTGCGTGCGCATCACTGAGCGCATGATGCCTTCGGATCCGCCGACGGAGACTGAGGTGGAGATTGCTTCGGACTACGTCGCAGAGCGCATGTCTGAGGTAGAAAAGATTGTTCCTATCAGTGAGGCCGTAACTTTTGTCGGTTGCGCAGGCACCTTCACCACGCTGTCTGCTTTGGCACAGGGCTTGGAAAGCTACGACGCTGAGCTCATCCACGGTTCGGAGCTGCGTTTCGATGCCCTCCGCGTCCTGACCAAGCAGCTCATCGCCGAGTCAGCAGAGACCCGTGCGCTAAATCCTGTTATTCACCCAGGCCGCGCTGATGTTATCGGTGGCGGTTCAGTAGCTGTGGAAGGTATCATGCAGATGATTGAGCGCAACAGCTCTGTGCGTTCGTTCTATATCAGCGAAAAGGACATTCTGGATGGTCTGACCGCCACAATTGTCGCGGAGATGTACTCTTAAAACAGCATTAAGGGACCCCGAGTTTCCTTTTCTTTAAAGTGTTTTATAAACTAAAGCAGTGCTTTCGGCGCGTAGCCTACGTGCTGCTTTATGCACGCCCCCATAGCCCAATGGCAGAGGCAGTTGACTTAAAATCAATCCAGTGTCGGTTCGAGTCCGACTGGGGGCACAATTGGCCAGGTTAGAGACTTTCTAGCCTGGCTTTTTCGCATTCGCTTGTCGATGCAGGCGGTGGGCATACGCCCACCGCCCAGGGCATACGTCCTACCAGGCAAAGCCAACGGCCCCTTATCTATCCGTGCGTGTAAATAAAGTGCGCGTAAATTTTGGTGACATGGGAACTTCTTGAGCGCTGTGTTCGTTGAACTCAATGAATAAGGAAGAAGATAATTTTTCTAGAAAGGATCGGGATTCCCTTGCGCTCTAGCAACCCGGTAATGAATTCGCTGTCTAATAACAGCACACGTGGACAAGCTGACTATGGCTACGGTCAACCTTATAACTCCGAGTATTCGGGTGAGGCGGCAAAAGCGACCCGACCAATGACCGTTGATGACGTAGTCACCAAGACTGGCATCACTTTGGCCGTCATTATTGCATTCGCAGTCGTGAACTTTGGGATTGCGGTTTATGTTAATCCAACCATCGCTATCGGGCTGACCGTTGTTGGCGGTATCGGTGGCTTTATCACCGTGCTGGTAGCAACCTTTGCTAAGAAGTGGGGCTCGGCGTCTGTCACCTTAATTTATGCAGCCTTAGAAGGACTGTTTGTCGGCGGCTTTTCTTTGCTGCTCTCCGGCTTCCTCGTTGGCAATGCGAATGCTGGCGCGCTTATCGGCCAAGCAATCTTGGGGACCATCGGCGTGTTCTTGGGCATGCTCTTTGTCTACAAGACTGGGGCAGTAAAGGTTACTCCACGCTTTAACAAGATTGTTACTGGTGCTATCTTTGGCGTTGCCTTTTTGGCCTTGGGTAACTTCCTCCTGGCCATCTTTACCGGTAACAGCCCGCTGCGCGATGGTGGCATGCTGGCTATCGTCTTCTCTATCTTGTGCATCGGTCTTGCAGCGCTGTCTTTCATGACGGATTTTGATGCTGCTGACAAGATGATTCGCCAGGGCGTTCCTTCGAATTACGCGTGGGGCGTGGCTCTTGGCTTGGCTGTTACTCTGGTCTGGCTCTACACCGAAATTTTGCGCTTGCTCAGCTATTTCCAGCAGCGCTAGTACTTCTTCTTTCAAGTAGGTGTTAGAAAACGACACCTTGCCCGCAGGCTTTAATGTTTCCCCTGCGGGCTTTATTTATGGGTACCCGCGATTTTTTCGTGGAGTTCGTGGAGTTCGTGGTATTTGGGGGTGGCAGCGGGGGAGGGGCAGCTTACTTGACCTCACGCCAGGGTCATGCGGAATAATAATATAGATAGTTCTTATATCTGCAGGTTGAGCGCCCGGGAGGGAACGGGTATCCCCGCGGAGGGACGCATACTGTCAGCGCTGAAATATTCAGCAGAATAATTATCCATACATGACAAGATAAATCAAGATTTTTAAGACATTCTTGACTTAGGGCGACTGATTAATGCTCCTTCCTCCCAGCGGATTTAATTCTGCTGGGAGTTACTGGGCTGTGGCTGCAAAGCTACAGCCTGGTGAGGGCAATCTGTTTCCCGGTATAAGTCAATACGGTTGAGCACGTGACAGTTCGATATTTCACCTGGATGCACGGGTACCGGCCGTTCCCTTTTGTCCGCTAACAGTGAAATTGCTTCAAGCGTTGCTAATAGTTGGAGCACGCAGATCGGGGGGATTCTGTGTTAGAGCATAATCTGGCCACACCTTTGTCAGGCAGACCAAAGGAAGAAGCTTTTAGCTTCAGCGTCGGTATCTTCCGTCTCACCGTATTGGCTTATCCGCCTAGCTAAGCGCATCATATAACAAAAGCGCCTTCCAACTATCCGCCGAATCTCCAAAGAGATGGGGCGGTAATGGAAGGCGCTATGTTCGTCGAAAAGCTATGAAAGCTATGGAGTGACGACTTCTCCATCAACCTCAATTTGGGTGAAAGCAAGGCCACTTTCGGTCTGCGTTGGCTGGGACAGGACGACTGCTACTTCGTCCTCACCACGGGTGCCGGTACCTTCAGCGGTCTCAGCTTCCCAAGACTCCCAGGTGATCTCAGTGACCATGTCGCTGTTGGTGGTGCAGTCCAAGCTGATCGAAGTTGGTTCGGTGACTGGTGCCGCAACACAATCAATGAACTGCGCCTGTTCGCCTGCAGCAGCCGCATCAGTAGCGGAAGGCTCTGCCGAAGTGGACTCAGCGCTCGAGGAAGGGGAGCTCTGGTTCTCAAAGGTCGAAGCATTGTCGATCTTGACATCAGAGTCGACCTCTCCTGGAGGGGAGCATGCAACGATAGCGAAAGCAGCGGCGGCAGTTAGGCCCAAGGCGGAGATACGGGAAAACTTCTTCATGGGAATCTTTCTCAAGTCAGGGTGAAGCTAGCAGGAAACAGCGATTAAGAGCTGCGTGGAGTCGCAGCCTTTGCGGAATCGTATGGGTTGGCAGAGATGATGGTGACTGAAAGGACCTTGCCGTTTGGTGCGGTGTACTCGCGAGTCTCTCCTTCTTGCGCGCCCAAGATAGCTGCGCCGAGAGGAGACTGCTCGGAGTAGGTCTCCAAGTCTTTGTTGTCGGAAGCTGCAGCACGCGTACCGATGAGGAAGGTTTCCTTATCGTCTTCGTCGCCGTTGTAGTAAACGTGAACAACGGAGCCGATAGCCGCAACGCCGTCCTGAATACCTTCGCGCTCAGTGGTGGCATTAGCCAAAACCTCGGAGATTTGCTTGATGCGGGCCTCTTCTTGGTCCTGCATCTCACGCGCAGCGTCGTAGCCAGCGTTCTCCTTGAGGTCGCCTTCTTCACGGCGCTCGTTAATCTCCGCTGCAACCTCAGGGCGACGGTCAATGAGCATCTGCAGCTCAGCCTCGAGCTTCGCCTTCGTCTCTGGAGTGATGTATTGCTTTTGGTCTGCCATACTTTCGACCTTCCTTGTCATAGCTTGATTTATACCTAGAGTATATAGGCCGTGGCCCGTTGCCTTGGCATGTGGAATGCCTGAGAAAGCTTGCCGCATCACCTTGGCATAGAAATAGTCGGCCCCAAAATACTCCAATAATAATTATTAGGACCGAACTGCCAACTCAAGGATATTACTGGGCACGAATTTTAGCACAACCGCAGACCTTTCTTGGCCTCGGCTACTCGTAAATAGTGTGCTCGGTGTCCAAGTAGGGTGGCATCGTGCTTGAGCATCCGTACGCATCGCCAGCGACTGCCTGCGCAGTGATCGGAATTTCAACGAATGCCCGCACATTTTCGCGGCCATCAGCAGCTAAAGCGAATTCGCGACGGCCAACCTCAGCCTTAGAGAAGTCATATGCCTGGACGATGCAATATGCCGGTTCGTCCGGACGGTTGCGGGTGACATCAACCCAAACACCAAAGGTATCCTCATCAATCTCTTCATGGGAGATGTAGTGGATCTGCGCGTTAATCTGATCGCGGCTTTCAAAATACTTAAAGCCAAAGAAGATGCCGACGACGATAATCGCCACAAAAATGGCAACTACTGCCT
>DGYMI06202__coassemble_1267_pt1 | contig 17610 bp, 17 predicted proteins | sample DGYMI06202__metabat2_low_PE_019 | metagenome-assembled genome bin DGYMI06202 | reverse complement strand
GTTTGCCCGCGCACGGTAATTGCAACCTGAATATCAGCTCCTTGGGCCGTACATTGCTCGAGGTCTGCGGCATTGGCAAGTGCGATGCGCGCGGCTTCGACGCAGCCGTCTTCCCCACGGGCTAGTGAATATGCGCCAGAAATCGCTGCCATATCGGCGGCAACCTGGGCTTGGTGGAAAGCCACAACGCGGGAGATAATCACCGCCACTGCAGCAAGCAAGACTACAACAGCAATAATGATTCCGGAGGAAGCGATGGTGGCGTACCCGGAGTCATCGATAAGCTTCTTGCGCACCATCATCACAGCCCACCTACCTCGGCGGGAAAGGCTGCGGTGGCACTCATGGTGCCGATAACGCCAGGAACCTGTGCTGTCACCGTGATGAGTCCGGAAGATTCTGCGACAGCCACGGAGATATCTTCACGAGGTGGCTGGTATTCAACGCCGATGGCATGCGCCCGCGCGGCAGCACCCGCAATATCAACGGCGGAAATATATGCCGCCATGGTCGCAATCGCGCCGACTATTGCCGCGGCCACGATAATCAGCACTGATAATGACAGCGCCGCTTCAATGGTGACCGAGCCCCGGTCATTAAATACCAGCTTCTTCACGTGCTTTCCTCCTTATCTTGAATGTGCTAGATTAACCTGGCGTGTTCGATAGAGCATCAGTGATAATTCCTTCAATGGCATCAACTACCGCGCCGCCATTAATGACGAGATATAGCACCGCCGCCAAGGCTGCGGCAGCCAACGAGCCCATCGCGTATTCGATGGTGCTCATACCATTTTCGTTGTTGACTACACTTGCTTTACGAACGAGTACCGCGAGAGCTTTGCTTGCCAGATTGTTGTGAGTGTTCATGATTTTTCCTTTTCTTAAGTGTTCAGCGTGTTTGTTATTTTCGAATTGGTACATGGGTTGGCAGTTAGAGAAGTTGTGCACCCAGGCTGATTACTACCGGAACTAGCCCGAGCACGATGAAGGCGGGTAAAAAGCACATCGCCAGTGGCAGGGAAATAAAGACCCCTGCTCTTTCGGCTTTGGCAATGGCATTGCTGGTGGCATCCGCCCGAAGTGTGTCCACCAGCCGTTGGCAACCAGAAGCAATAGCTGCGCCGGAATGCTCCGACATGACAACTAGCCGGGCAAGTTCATCCAATCCAGGTAGGTGCTCCATATGCACCCAGGCCCGGTGTGGTTCGACACCAAGCGCAAGCAAGGAGTTGACCTGTGCCCAATAGGTTGCAGTTGGTTCATCGGCCACAATCGATACTGCGCTCGTGGCTTGTTGAACAGATAACCCAGCGCGCACGCAGGCGATGAAAAGCTCAATATCGCCAGCAATGACCAAAGGATCAACTACGGATGAGGCCTGGGGCAGAACTTTGCTCAGCAAAATTTGCAGCTTGCCGTCATCCTTAAGCGTTTTCTTCGGCCCGGCGCGCGGGGTCTTGGGGCCTAGTCTGTGCACATATCGCTTGGCGATGTCTCCGCTAGCACTGGGAATCCATAAGGTTGCTGCGATGAGGATAAGTGCGATGACGCTGTAATTCATGTATTTCCTTTCCTTTTCAATAGCTTCTTTTAACTCTCTGCGTTGGCAACGAGGGTGCGTGACCAACTAAATCCGGCGCACGCCAATGCCACGCCGATAACTAAGAGCACTCCGCCGATGCCACCGCCCAGGAGAAACCCCACGGGGTTAGCGCCCATGATGGTGCCCATGAAAATCCCTGCCAGCGGCAACAACGTGAGCACAATCGCGGTGGCCTGCGGTCCCTGCAGGCTTGCTTTCGTTGCCGCACGGTGGCGCTTTCTGGCTTCGATGTGGTTGTGGGCTTGTTCGAAGACATCGGAAAGCGGAATGCCGTGCTTTTCACTCAGCGTGCACAACGCGCCTAGGGTTTTTAGCTGCGGGTGCGAAGTGACCAGCACAGTGGAGACACTGCCACCGCGATGAGCTATGACCGCTGCGGTTGCAATTGCTGTTTTCATCTCCATCGACGTTGTCGAGCTTGCCGCTAAATCTTCGGCTCCGCGTTTTAGTGCTGCTGGAAACGAGGCACCGGCGCGCAGGTCGGCTGTCATATTTCCTAAAAGCCTGGCGATGGCATCTTCTGCCTGCACGTTCATCTTCTTCTTCCGCGCATTGTTGAAGCTATACGCCACTGTGGCTGCAACGATGATGGCTGCCACAATCACAGTGAGTCGACCAAGGACCATAAAAAGAAAGACTGCAAGAAATACCGTGGCCAGAATCATCCAGGCGGGCGCAGCAGTTGCCAACTTCTTGTTATTAACTACCCGTTCCGAGTTCTTTGTCTCTGACACTGATGTGCTTAAGGCAAGAAGAAGCAGTGCATAAACGGCCGGATTCATGAGATTTCTCCTGTTCGGAAGTTATCCAATGAGCCATCAAAGCCTGCAGGAATATGCAGGTTCGAGTTCCCGGTTACAGCATCCGGCTTTGCATCTTCCTCAACAGCCCGCGGTTCAAATTCGCTCGGAGCATGTGTTCGCGGAACATGCGTTCGCAGAGCAAGAGAGTCCCGAAAGCTCTGATATCCAGGGTGCGGGTCAGCATCCGTTGACCAGATGACCTCGGTGGTGACAGGGTTTCCTGTGAGGATGCCGATCTCCCGAAGGCGTCTGCCTTCGGGTTGCCGTGCCATGGTCAAGACGACATCGACAGCTGCCGCCAACTGCGAATGCAGGCCCGTGCGGTCGAGCCCTCCCAATGCTGCAAGCGCTTCCATGCGTGCCGGAACTTCGTGCAAGGAGTTGGCATGTAGAGTTCCAGCACCACCATCGTGACCGGTGTTTAACGCTGCGAGTAAGTCCACAACTTCGGCACCGCGAATCTCTCCGACCACGATGCGGTCAGGTCGCATACGCAATGATTGACGCAAAAGCTGCGCCATGGTTATCTCACCAGAGCCTTCAGCATTTGCCCGGCGCGCAACCAAAGTAACCGCATGCGGATGATTAGGTCGCAGTTCTGCGGTGTCCTCAATAATAAGGAGGCGTTCATCAACAGACACCTCAGACAGCAGCGCCGATAATAGCGTGGTCTTTCCAGAACCCGTACCACCAATAACCAGGAAAGAAGTCCGTGCTGCAATCATGGCGCGAAGAAGCTCGGCGCTTTCTCTAGTCAGGGTGCGGTTATCAACCAAGTCATCAAGCGAAGTGTTGGTTTGGCGCAATACGCGAATACTTAAACAGGTGCCTGATTCACTCGGCGGGGCAAGTAGAGCGTGAATGCGCAAACTAGTTCCATCGTCGCGATTAATTCGCCCATCGGCAAAAGGCTGAGCATCATCAAGGCGTTGACCGCAGCTAATTGCTAAGCGCGTGGCCAGTCTGCGCACCTCCGCATCAGAGTTAAAAGATATTGCTGCACGCTGCAGGCCATTTCCTTGGTCCACAAATACATCTTCGGGGCCGTTGACCACCACATCCGTAATCCCCGGTCGCGCTAATACTTGCTCTAAAAGGCCCAAACCTGAGGTGTCATTGCGCAAACGCCGGAGGATTTCTAAAACCTCGACGTCACTAATGACTCCTGCCTCTTCCCGAATTCGTCGAGCCAGCGCCGCGGGGTTATGCGCTAAGCCGGGCTCTTCTGCCAAAGCACTTTGTAAGGACGCAACTAGAGTTGCCGCGTTATCCACCATCGTCACCACCCCGCCACAGCTAGAAGCTCTAATGCCGGGGCTGCGAGTTTCTTGGGCAATACGGTGGGAAGACCTGCAACCTCAGTTGTCTTAGTGAGGTTTTTGATGTGGGAAATCTCCACTGACACATCGCCTTGAGTAATGCGCTCAATATCGCGAGCGCTTAACCCTGACCATCCACGGTGACGAAGAGCCACTACAAAATTGCTTCCCCGTGCTTTCAGCTCCGCGCAGATTTCAGCGGCAGCAGCTGAGGACCTCACCTCTGCCGCACACACCACAACCACCAAATCTGATGCTTGCGGAATATGTGTCGGCGGGGCGTCTACAACTAAAACATCGAATCCGCCTGAAGTTGCGGAAATCAAACGCCCGACGGCTTCTGACTCCAAAGTAAAAGGAGTCTCCACTTTTGCTCTCGCCGCAGATAACACCGTGATGCCATCAGGTGTACTTGGTAAAGCCGCCGCGATATCTGTTGCATCAATTGCGCCAGTGCCTAAAGAAATATCGGGCCACCGGGCACCAGGTGCGGCTTCTAAGCCCATCAATAAATCAAGACCGCCGGAGAGCGGAATGGCATCAATTAATAACGCCGTACTTTGCTCGGCACAGGCCATACGCGCAATCGCTGCAGCCAAAGTGGATGCGCCTACTCCTCCGCTGGCGCCAACCACCGTGATACGCAACGCGGCAGCATGGTGCTGTTCAGTGGTATCTGCCGCCAAGGCTTGCAGCAATTGTGTTGATTCCGCGGGCAGGATGAAAGCTTGTTCGGCGTGCGAGCGCAGCGCCATTTCATAATCAATAGGCCCGGGCTCTGGCGCTACAAAGTAAATGCGGGAGCGCCGCCCGGTGGCTGCAACGTGTACAGCAGTCGAGGCGTCAACAATCACCGCCGCGGCATCAAGGGCGTAGCGGCTAAGGTCGCGCGGATCGGTAACGTGAATAACCTCGCGCCGGGTGGCTGCAGCGGCATGTGCTGCCTCTGGTGTAACTACGGGGTCTGTGCAGGCAATCAGAATAAAATCGGTGTGGTGCTTCATGTCTTCAACTATGGCTTTGGGGACATAGCCAGCACTAGGCCTACTTAGAGTGCCTGTGGATAACTCGCCACTTTTCTACCCAAAGAGTGACATGTCATAGATTTCCTGTGGATAACTCAGTAACGATTCAATGATTTTCACCGATTCTTCCTATAGACAATGACCCGGAACGGTGCCACAATAGTCACAGCAGTTAACACGTTTCCCAATCGTTACAATTAATCGGTATTGTTTTGGCATTACCACTTGCTCGATTGGCTAGCGGATAACAGTTAGATAATCGTCGGCATGGATTTTAAGAAAGCAGAACATGAGCACACACGATCCTCTACCAGCGAAGAACGGCCGCATCGCGGCATTCTTTGACCTGGATAAGACGATCATTGCCACCTCGTCTGCTTTCGCCTTCGGCAAAGAATTCATGCACAACGGCCTCATTAGCCCAAGTGATGCCCTCCAGATGACATTGGCCAAGGCCAGCTACATGATGGCCGGGCAGACCTCTGAGCAAATGGACGCCACCCGTGACCAATTGGCAGCGATGGTAACTGGTTGGTCTGTGGAAGAAGTAGAAAATATCGCACGTGAGACCATGCATACAGTGGTCACGCCAGCGATTTATCACGAGGCTCGTGAACTCATTAAGTTCCACCAAGCCGCTGGCCACGAAGTTGTGATCATTTCCGCTTCCGAGAAAACACTCGTGAGACTCATCGCCGAGGAACTTGGTGTTGAACACGTTGTCGCTACCGAATTAGAGACGGTGGACGGCCGCTTTACCGGCGGAATTGTCCACTACCTGAAAGGCCACGCCAAAGCAGATGCGGTAGCCAAAATCGGCGCCTCCGAGAATATCGACTTGAGCCAAAGCTTTGCATACTCAGATTCGGCCACGGATATTCCAATGCTGGAATTAGTAGGTAACCCAGTTGCCGTTAATCCAGACCGCGCCATGAAGAAGGCCGCATTAGAAAACCAGTGGGACATCCGCACTTTCCGCGACCCAGTTCCTCTCTTTACTATGCCTGGCGCAAAGGAAGTCGGCATTGGCGCTTCCGTTGTCGCAGGCGTTGCGGCCTTGGTGGTAGCCGGCGTCTGGTTGTTTCAGCGCCCAGCACTGGAACCACGCAAAGAACCCAAAGTGACTGACTTTTTCACTTGGCCACACACGCCACTCGCGGGGTAAAGAAACTCACTAAAGTTTCTTTACCTACCGACGTGGGGGTCGCAGGTGCTTATCGATGCCCCCTCGGCCAATCGGCTGGGGATTTGGTGCTCGCCAGATCCCGAATGTTTTCCCTAATTACAGCAATTGCCACGCCGAACAAAGCGCGACAATTTAAATCTATTAGGATGGGAACGTATGTCACGGTGGCTTTTTTGATCTACTGTGGTTGTTAAAGATTAATGAAATGATTCTGCGCACCCTTTGAGGAAGGTTTTCTACCGTGAGCAAAGACGGACTCTACACCGATGGCACCGAGAGCTTCGGCCCAAAGGTTAACTCCATTCCGCTATCGGATGTTGACACCAGCAAGCCGGGTGAGACTTCTATCGGAACACTAGTTTCTAATGCGACTGAGCAGATTTCTACGCTGGTTCGCTCTGAAGTTGAATTAGCAAAGACCGAGCTAGCGGCCTCGGCTAAGAAGGGCGGCATCGGCGCTGGCCTCTTCGGCGCAGCTGGCACTATTGCCCTATACAGCTCTTTCTTCTTTTTCTTCTTCCTCGCGGAGCTGCTTACCCACCTGTGGTTCGACCGCTGGGCTGCATACCTCATCGTCTTCCTGCTCATGCTTGTTATCGCAGGCGTCCTAGCGGCCATTGGCTTTAGCCAGATCAAGAAGGTGAAAAAGCCAGAAAAGACTATTGAATCAGTCGGAGAGCTCAAGCACCTCAAGCCAGGTAAGGCAAAGGATGCAGTAGAAAAGCGCAATAAGGGCCTTTACACCTAAAACCTCTTCCTTTCCCTCTCCCCCTCTCCCATCCGTCCGTCGCATAAGATTTTGCTGCGGGCGGATTTTTTATATGAGCCGCCAACGTACTTCTGTAAGGAATTCACTTGACCGCTAAGCCTCTTTCTCCGTCCGTCGTGGAGCTCAAAGGAGACTTTGAACATGAGTTTGTCCACACCCACGGAATTCGTCTACACGTGGTTACCGCTGGAGAAAAAGGGGATCCTCTAATTGTTTTAATTCACGGTTCCTTCGGCGGCTGGTTCGAATTCCGAGACGTCATTGCCCCATTGGCCAGCAAGGGATTCCGCGTCGCCGCAGTTGACCTGCGCGGCTTTGGCATGTCCGATAAACCCCCTTCAGGTGGCGGACAAGATATCCGCACACTCACCGGAGACATCTCTGGCATCATCCAAGCCCTGGGCTACGACAAGGCAATAGTGGTGGGAAACGATACGGGAGCGTCTTTGGCGTGGACCGTTGCCATCGATAAGCCAGAGCGTGTTTCTGGCGTCGTGAGTATCTCCGGCGCTTTCCCGGTTGACTTGCGTCGAAGCATCGCCGCGCGCCCGTGGGATTTTCTTTATCTTCTTGCCAGCTCTTTTTGGTGCCGACTACCGGTACACACGGTGCCGCAGAAATTCTACAAAGGCGAGCTGGACAACAATACGTCTTCCAAATTTCGGAAAAACAACGCCTTAAGATACGAAGAGTTTGTGCGACTGCGCCAACTAGCTTCCCAAATTGGCAATGTACAACGGGGGGCTATTTATAACCACAGGCTGCTGACTTCCGGTGTGCCGCTGCGCTGGCTAGAACGCCGCGTGGAATCCCCCGTACTGTTTTTACACTCTGGGCAACGCCTATGGCTGCCGGTCATCCGTCGTGCACGTACGCGGGTGGCATCAAACTTCACTGAAAGCACGGTAGCTCAGGCAAAGAATATGCCGCACTTGGAAAACCCAACTGGATTCGTCGAGGCGATTGAAAGTTGGCTACGTCTCACCCCTTAAACGGGGTGAGGGGAAATACATTTTTTGCAAAACGATTTACAATCTTCGCAGGTAGCTTCCAGTTTCACCACATGGGACCGACGCACTTTAACCAGCGCAGATTTTGCAATTCTTGTTTGTGTCGTCGTTCACAAGGTAGATTTACTCCAAGCCCAATCACAGGTTTGGCTAATGGTTTTTTCATCTCAACGTGGAGGTCACCCCTCATGACGATCAAGAAGACGATCACGCTGCTCGCTGCAGCCTCAACCACGCTCGCCCTCGTGGCGTGCTCCGACTCCTCATCTGATGATGGCGCGTCCTCCGACGGCGGCTCATCAGGAGGCGACAACTACATTCTCGCCAACGGCACCGAGCCACAGAACCCCCTGGTTCCTGCCAACACCAACGAAACAGGCGGCGGCAAGATCGTCGACTCGATCTTTTCCGGCCTCGTGGGATATGACGCTGATGGCGAGACGTACAACGAAGTCGCAGAGTCCATTGAGGCTAACGACGACAACACTGAATTCACCATCACTTTGAAGGACTGGCAGTTCACCGACGGCACAGACGTGACTGCCAACTCCTTTGTGGATGCGTGGAACTATGCCGTTGCCAATGCACAGCTGGGTGCGTACTTCTTCGAGCCAATCAAGGGTTATGCAGAAGAGGGCGTCGAAGAGCTCGAAGGCCTCGAGGTCATCGACGACAAGACCTTCAAGGTCACCATGAATGCCCCAACTGCTGACTTCCCACAGCGCCTTGGTTACTCCGCTTTCGCACCATTGCCAGAGTCCGCATTCGATGACATGGATGCATTTGGCGAAAACCCAGTGGGCAATGGTCCGTACATGCTGGAAGAGTGGAACCACAACTCCAACGCACTGCTGGTACCAAACCCTGATTACCCAGGCGACCACGCGGCACAAAATGATGGCCTCGACATCGTCTTCTACCCTTCCCAGGACGCAGCATACGCTGACCTTCTCTCCGGCAACCTAGACGTTCTGGACCAGATTCCAGACTCCGCGTTCTCCGTGTACGAGTCTGACCTGGGCGACCGCGCTGTCAACCAGCCTTCCGCGGTCTTCCAGTCGTTTACCATCGGTGAATCCTTGGAGCACTTTGGTGGCGAAGAAGGCGTCCTGCGACGTCAGGCACTGTCTCATGCCATCAATCGCGAAGAGATCACTGACACCATCTTCCAAGGCACCCGTACTCCAGCCCATGACTTCACTTCCCCAGTTGTAGCGGGCTTCTCCGAAGACGTTCCTGGCAATGAGGTCTTGGAATACGACCCAGAAAAGGCCAAGGAGCTGTGGGCACAGGCAGATGAGATCAATGAATGGTCCTCGCCTGAGTTCGCCATCGCCTACAACTCTGACGGTGGACACCAGGCATGGGTTGATGCAGCAGCTAACTCCATCAAGAACACCTTGGAGATTGAAGCTGTTGGCGCTCCATACCCAGACTTCAAGTCCCTGCGTGATGAAGTGACCAACCGCACCATCGAAACCGCATTCCGCACCGGCTGGCAGGCTGACTACCCAGGCATGGGCAACTTCCTAGCCGCACTTTACGGTACCGGCGCTGGCTCCAATGACGGTGACTACTCTAACCCTGATTTTGACGCCAAGATCCGCGAAGCTGACGCAGCCGGCTCCCCAGAGGAAGCAGCTGAGCTCTTCAAGGAAGCTCAGACCATCCTGTTCGAAGACCTTCCAGCCATCCCACTGTGGTACTCCAACGTGACCGCTGGTTACTCCGAGAACGTTGACAACGTGGTCTTCGGCTGGGATTCCGTTCCAGTCTTCACCGACATCACCAAGAACTAATTCCCCTTCATAGACCTGCGGTCTATTTGGGTCTTGCCCACCGGCTGTTCAACCAGACTGAGCATGCAAGTTCTTAAAAACTAGGCCCTCGCTCCCGCGTTCTTGGATAGCGAGGGCCTAGTCACGTCTACCGAGACCTAACCACCAACGCTGCGGGAGTTCCTAAGGTATCCCAATGCGGGTGAAAGGATCGCCCTCTATATGGGGTAGCCGCAAACGCTAGCTGGGAACAAAGCCACTTCCCATCCCGTGGAATACATTTTCGCATCCGTGTGAATTAGCCCAGCTTATTAATTCTCGTTGACCACACTGTAGGACGTGACACCCAACAAACTAGTTTTGGGCAGAAAATCGCCACTTACCCGGGACTATGTTGATTATCACTAGTACAGCCGTCGATTTAAGATAGGTCACAACCGGTTAATTTGGTGACTTAGATAGGTTGCGGATTCGGTAGGTAGACCCACAATTATGTAAAGGACACATTTATGTTGCGCTATATCGGGCGACGAGTGCTCCAGATGATTCCGGTGTTCTTCGGAGCCACCCTGCTCATCTACGCACTTGTCTTCCTCATGCCGGGTGACCCGGTAGAGGCACTAGGCGGTGACCGCGGCCTTACGGAAGCTGCGCGGGCCCGCATCGAGGCAGAATACAACCTAGACAAGCCATTTATCGTTCAGTACCTGTTGTACGTCAAAGGGATTCTCACCTTGGACTTTGGTACTACTTTCTCTGGAGTGCCCGTTACCGAGGTCATGAGCAATGTCTTCCCAGTAACGCTCAAGCTGGCATTTATGGCGATCATCTTTGAAACCATCTTCGGTATTGCCTTCGGTGTATTTTCTGGTATCCGCCGCGGTGGTTTCTTTGACTCCACCGTGCTGGTTGTCTCCTTGCTGGTTATTGCAGTTCCTTCCTTCGTTACCGGTTTCGTATTCCAGTACATTGTCGGTATTCGCTGGGACCTACTCCCCGTGACCGTTGGTAGAGACGAATCCTTCGAATCCCTGCTCATGCCAGCAATTGTGCTGGGTGCACTCTCGTGCGCTTACATCATTCGCCTTACACGCCAATCCGTTAGTGAAAATATGCGCGCCGACTATGTGCGTACTGCCCGAGCTAAAGGTTTGTCAGGCGGCAACGTCATGACCCGCCACGTGCTGCGTAACTCGCTGATTCCAGTGGCTACCTTCATCGGCGCTGACCTCGGTTCACTGATGACTGGCGCTATTGTTACTGAGGGCATCTTCGGTATCAACGGCGTCGGTGGCACGCTCTACCAAGCAATTCTGCGCGGCGAGCCTACCACCATCGTGTCCTTTACCACTGTCCTCGTAGTCATCTACATCGTCGCCAACCTGTTGGTTGACCTTCTCTACGCGGTACTCGACCCAAGGATTCGCTATGCCTAATATCGATCGCAATACAGACCCACATGATCTCGCCGAAGAATTCTTGGCATCCCACAGCCGCCCTGGTCAAGACCACTACATCGCTGAAACTGATGAGACTGGTCTTGGTGCCGTAGACGCTGTCAAGGATGAATCTGCTCCTTCATCGCAGTGGGCGGAAGCCTGGCGCTACCTGCGTAAGCGCCCATTGTTCTGGGTTGCCTCCGTCATGATCTTGATCGCCTTGCTGCTCGCGCTTTTTCCGTCCATTTTTACCTCGGTTGACCCACGTTCCTGCAGTCTGGCAAATTCCTTGAACCCTGCAGAATCAGGCCACATCTTTGGCTTTGACCGCCAAGGCTGCGATATCTACGCACGCGTTATCTACGGCGCACGCGCTTCGGTACTCGTAGGTGTTCTCACCACTGCTTTGGTCACCGTCGTTGGCGCGCTAATCGGTTCTATTGCGGGCTTCTTCGGCGGCTGGGTCGATACCATCTTGTCGCGTATCACTGACATCTTCTTCGCTATTCCACTGGTTCTGGCAGCCATCGTGGTCATGCAGATGTTTAAGGAATACCGCACGATTATCACCGTGGTCTTGGTGCTTGGGCTCTTTGGCTGGGTCAGTATCGCCCGTATTACCCGCGGTGCCGTGATGTCTATTAAGAATGAAGAGTTCGTCCAGGCAGCGCTTTCGATCGGCGCATCCAAATGGCGCATCCTCTTTAGCCACGTGCTGCCTAACGCCGCAGCACCGATTATCTCCTACGCCACCGTGGCTTTGGGTACCTTCATCGTCGCTGAGGCAACACTGTCCTTCTTAGGTATTGGCCTTCCGCCCACCATTGTTTCGTGGGGTGGAGATATTTCCCAAGCTCAGGCATCACTGCGTCAAGAACCTATGGTCTTGTTCTACCCTGCTGGTGCGCTGGCTTTGACCGTATTGAGCTTTATCATGATGGGCGATGTTGTTCGTGACGCGCTCGATCCAAAGGCAAGGAAGCGATAACCATGACTGAACATAACGCTGAGAAGCCATTGTTGGAGATGAAAGGTGTCAAGATTGCCTTTTCTTCTTCTACCGGAATCGTCGAGGCAGTTCGTGGCGTCGACATGACCATCTACCCTGGCCAGTCCGTCGCTATTGTGGGTGAGTCCGGCTCAGGTAAGTCCACCACGGCGATGTCTATTTTGGGCCTTTTACCTGGTAACGGCAAGGTGACCGACGGTCAGATTGTCTTTGATGGTGAGGACATCACCAAATTTAGCAACAAGGACTATGAGCGTATCCGCGGCTCCCACATTGGTTTGGTGCCGCAGGACCCGATGTCGAACCTCAACCCAGTGTGGCGTATTGGTACTCAGATTGAGGAATCGCTCAAGGCCAATCACGTCGTCGAGGGTTCCAAGCGTAAAGAGCGCGTCGTCCAAGTCCTGGAAGAAGCAGGCCTTCCCGATGCTGGGGCACGCGCAAAGCAATATCCACACGAGTTCTCTGGCGGTATGCGTCAGCGTGCCCTCATCGGCATTGGTTTGGCGGCTCGCCCGAAACTGCTAATTGCCGATGAGCCTACCTCGGCTCTCGATGTCACAGTGCAGAAGCAGATTCTAGATCACCTTGAATCCCTGACCAAAGAACTCGGCAACGCCGTGCTATTTATTACTCACGACTTGGGTCTTGCGGCAGAGCGCGCGGAGCACCTCATTGTTATGCACCGCGGGCGCATCGTGGAATCAGGTCCGTCGCGCAAGATTCTGCAAAACCCGCAGCACCCTTACACCAAGCGTTTGGTCACTGCCGCTCCGTCCCTTGCGTCATCACGCATTCGCGCTGCCCGTGAAGCTGGCATTGAATCTTCTGAGCTGATTGCTGGTGCAGCGGAAGAGCACTCTGATGAAGCTGTCATTTCGGTGCGCAATCTGACCAAGGAATTCAACGTTCGTGACTCGCGCGGCAAGAAGCAGCAATTCAAGGCAGTCGATAATGTCTCATTTGACCTGCGTCGTGGCTCTACCCTGGCGCTGGTGGGCGAGTCCGGTTCGGGCAAGTCCACGGTCGCAAATATGGTGCTGAATCTTCTAGAGCCAACTTCCGGCAGCATCTTTTATGAAGGCACGGATACCTCCAAGTTAAACAGCAAGGAACTCTTCCAGCTGCGCCGGAAAATGCAGGTCGTCTTCCAGAACCCGTATGGTTCTTTAGACCCGTTGTATTCGATTTTCAAGTGCATCGAAGAACCCTTGCGTCTGCACAAGATTGGCGACCGCAAAGCGCGCGAAGCTCGCGTCGCCGAGCTACTCGATATGGTTGCGATGCCACGTTCAGCCATGCGCCGCTACCCCGACGAATTATCTGGTGGCCAGCGCCAGCGCATCGCCATCGCGCGTGCGCTCGCACTTAATCCTGAGGTCATTGTCTTGGATGAGGCTGTGTCAGCACTCGACGTCCTAGTGCAGAACCAGATCATTCAGCTGATGGCTGAACTTCAGCGCGACCTCAACTTGTCGTACCTGTTTATTACCCACGACTTAGCGGTCGTGCGCCAGACTGCTGACGATGTCGTCGTCATGCAAAAGGGTGCTGTGGTCGAGCAAGGCACTACCGATGAAATCTTCGATAATCCTTCACAGGAATACACCCGAAATCTCATCAACTCGGTTCCGGGCATGCACATTGAGCTCGGCACCGGCGAGAACCTCGGTCTCCACGAGTAGCGCTGGTAAATAGCTAAAGCTCGCACCTAAAAAGGTTGAATAAACCTAAAAGGTGCGAGCTTTACTTATGCCTTCAACCTGCAATTATTTGATGCCACATTATTGTGCGACGCATTCTTGCGTATCAACGGAATTTTCAAACCGGGTCACATCTCCGACATGCGCACGTACTTCTTCGGCAGTGATGGCATATCCGGTATCAGTGTCATCGACGGAAGCACCGAAGATAAGACCTAGAACCGTGCCGTCGGAAGAAATCAGCGGGCCACCAGAGTTGCCCTGCACCACGGTGCCGCGCAAGATATAGGACTCGCGTTCAACGCGGCTATTGGAGTAAATATCTGGCCCGGCAATATTGACGCGTTCGCGAATACGCGCGGCATTCGCGGTAAAGGGTCCAGAGTGTGGAAAGCCCATCACCACAGCATCGTCACCGGTATATGCAGGGCTATCCGCCCACTCTAGAGGTTCTAGCCCCAGGTTTTCTGCACGCAGCACAGCGATATCAACTTCTGGGTTGTAATAAACCACGCGTGCTTCTTTGATCCCGACCACGGTATCCACGTAAGCCGTTTGTGTTCCGGCCACCACGTGCGCGTTGGTCACCACATAGTTATCCGCGGTAACGAAGCCGGAGCCCATCATGCGCCGGCGGCAGCCATCGGCATCAGCGATAACGTGCACCACCGAAGGGCGTATGTCTTGAACCATGGCTTGGTCAGCCACTTCAATATTTGGCGCTTCAACATCAACGGAAGAGCCGTCTTCCCACGGCATCATGACCGGTGGCAGGCCCGAGTCATTGAGCATTCCCGAAATGCTGCGCGGTAATTGGGTCAGCTCATCTGGCATGACCTTATTAACTTCGCGCAAAATCGCAGATTCCCGCACTCCCTTACCCACGCTATTGCTCAGGCTCGTCGCCATCGGGGTGGCAATGAGCCAAATCAGGACGAGGGAGAATACGGACATCAAAATTGCGCCGAATGAAGAATCCACGCGCTGTCCGGATTTGGTTTTCATACGGTCGCGAATTGCATGGCCCAAGGCAGAGCCTAAGAGCTGGCCCAGCCCGATTAGCAAGATCAGCATTCCTAAGGCCAGCAGGAAGCGGATACCAACTTGGTCGGTTATCTGCAGCACCAACGGCGCAACGCCGAGGCCGATGATGAATCCTGCGAGAATTCCTACGGCAGAGAGTAAGGACGCCAATCCGCCTTGGCGCCAGCCGCTTGTCATCGCTGCAAGGACGGCTACAACAATGAAGCCATCAACTATCCAGGCTGGATCCACAAATTCTCCCTTGAGCGTTTACTGCGTAACTTACAGAACTTTACTAGACCCTCCGCTCATTATTACGGGAGGCCGCAATCGCCGCGTGCAAATCCAGGTGGGGAGTTTGATCCCACTCCTGCTCCCAGCCGGTTTTTAAGAATAAAGTTGTCAACGCCGCGGCAGTAAAGCCCCAGATAACATAGCCATTGACCCGAAACGCGGGCGTGGTCCAGTAATCCCAGGCCAGCATCATGCGGTTTTCTGGCGCGAGAAGTTCCTCTACTGGCAGCACGAAAACATCGTCAGCTTCTTCAGGATTGACCACACCAACAGTGCCCGGTGTGTGCCAATGCGCCAAGACCGCATTAATCCGGTTACCGCGTACCGGCACAAAGGTCTCCCCCCAGTGCGCCAGCGGAGTAATCGACGTGCGATCCAAGCCGGTTTCTTCCCAGGCTTCGCGCAGCGCTGCATCGATAAGGTTGACATCGGTGGAATCTATTTTTCCACCTGGAAAAGCGATTTGGCCAGAATGTGAACGCAGGTGCGGTGACCTGTGGGTCAACAGCACCGTTGCATCATCGGCGCTTGTTCCGCCTAAAAGCATGAGCACCGCAGCAGACTTCGGTGACGGCAACACGTCTTGCTGCGCCCGCTTGCCGATGATCTCAACGACATCCTCACCAGTGACGTCTAAAGCCGAGCGCAACCAGTGTGGCGCTTTCTCCGGAGACAGCGTGGTATTAACGCCCGGTGAGTCAGCAATGGGGAACTTTTCTGCCATGTCCCCCATCCTAGCCACTTAAGCTAGTGCCTTTGTGATGGTTGTCTCTATTTCTTCTGTGGACTTAAACGGCTGGATAAAACGTTCCTTTACTTCCCCATCAACCACGAGCAAAGTAATGGGAATGACCCCAGGCAGGCTTAAGGTTCCGGCAAACAGATTGGAGTCATCTTGGTAGCTGGGCAGATCGACGCCTAGGTCGTTTAAGAAAGCCGCGCCATTGCCGGCGTTGCGGTCTGCGTGCACACCCACCACGTTCCATTCGGGGTGTGCTTGTGCGATTTCTTCCAAATAGGGCAGTTCCTCGCGGCAGGGTTCGCACCACCAAGCCCAAATATTAACGATGGAAATGCCAGAATCGGTGGCGTTATCCGAGCTAGTTTCCCCGCCTAAGCACGGCAGTTCAACCCCGGCGACAGGTCCCGCTGGGCAGTCAGGTCGCGTCGCTACTTCGCTTGTCGATGCATCTTCTTCCGAAACTGCCTCGTCCGGGACAGTCTCATCTGTCAGACTGTCCCCTTGAGTAGTGGTTGCCGATTCAGCGCTGACATCGGAGGCGTCTGGGTTGCCGGTAGTTAGGCTGGACATTGCCAGCGCAATCACCCCGATGGTCAGCACCACTGCGATCAGGATGGAAAAGACCACGCTCTTTTTCACCACGTACCTCTTTTTCTCAGCTTAGTGCCTTTAATCTCGTTCTGAGTCTAACTATCTTGGGCAGGCGCAGGAAATGGGCAGACATCGAGTAGGGGACATCGTCCGCATGCAGGGCTTTTAGCAGTGCAACAGCGGCGCCCGTGGAAGATTACTCGATGTGAAAACATCGTCCATTCTTCTTCCGGCACCACGGCGCATAATTGCTTTTCTACTTTTAGCTCGGTCGCGTCTTCCACCATGCCAAGGCGGAAGGTAACCCGTTTAACGTGGGTATCTACGGCTAGTGCTGGTATGCCGAAAGCATTACCGCGGACAACCAAAGCGGTCTTGCGCCCAACTCCGGGCAAGGAGCTTAGGTCTTTAACGCTCGTGGGCACTTCACCCTCAAAGTCTCCGACGATCTTTTGTCCCATCCCCACCAGTCGCTTGGATTTCGAAGGAGCAAGCCCCAGGGGCCGGATAATGTCTTCGATGTCTTTCTCATCGGCTTGAGCATAATCTTCGGCGGTGGGATAGGCCGCGAAGAGTTTCGGGGTTACCTGGTTAACGCGCACATCGGTTGTTTGCGCTGACAATAAGGTGGCCACGGTCAACTCCAGCGCGTTGGTAAAATCCAATTCACAATGTGCATCTGGATAGGTCTCAGCTAAGACTTCATTGATATATTCCGCGCGTTTGGTCTCGTCGCGTATACCGCTGCCCATGGTCAATCTCCTTGTGCCAGTGAACTAAAATGAGAAAAATCGAGGTTTGGGAACTTTATCAATTCCTCATTAGTTAGACTCTAAGACATGATCGTTTTAGTAGTACTCGTACCCGTCGGGTTGGCACTCTTTGCCATCTTGATGGAAAAACTCGAAACACAAGTGCTCGGTAGTTAAGCATTTCATCCTCTGCCTCAAGTGATTCCCTATACGGGACTTCCGTGATTATTTGGGGGGAATTGCACTAAAGTGACTAATTCCACTGTAGGATGTGGAGTGTTGAAGATTTTAGGCGTTAAAAGTAAAGGAGACGCACGTGGAAGGCGTACAGGAAATTTTATCGCGCGCTGGCATTTTCCAGGGTGTCGACCCGGTAGCTGTCAATAATTTGATTGAGCAAATGGAAACTGTCCGTTTCCCACGCGGCACCACCATCTTTGAGGAAGGTGAGCCAGGCGACCGCCTGTACATCATCACCGCCGGCAAGATTAAGCTGGCTCGCCACGCTCCAGATGGTCGTGAGAACCTGCTGACCATCATGGGCCCATCCGACATGTTCGGC
>DGYMI06202__coassemble_1260_pt1 | contig 17850 bp, 16 predicted proteins | sample DGYMI06202__metabat2_low_PE_019 | metagenome-assembled genome bin DGYMI06202 | reverse complement strand
GCTGAACGAGGACAGGAATTACCTGTGCACCAGTGTTTTTAGTGCCAGAGTTCTTGGTTCCAGAGTTAGTTTTGCCGGAGTTGTTGTTCTGGTTCCCAGAATTCTTGTTGCCGCCAGTGTTTACACCAGTATTACCGCCGCCGTTGAGGTTGCAGCGGGCGATGGCTTCATCCATGCGGCCGATCGCTTCGCGGATCTCGCCGCCGCGTGGGTGGATCGCGGCGACGGCAAGAGCCTGACGCTTCTTGGAGTTGTAGTCAGAAGCGTTGGTGTACTGGGACTTTGCTTGGGAACAAGAGATTTGGCCAGAGGGCATCTTTGCCAACATGTCATCGACAACATCGGCTGATGCGATGGCTGGGCTGGCAAGGGTGGCGGTTAGGGCAGTGGCGGCTGCAATCAGCCCGGTCTTCGCGGAAGTCAGTTTCGGCATAAGCGCATTATGTCACACCTGCAACATTCGTGAAACCCCTAGCGAAGCCCCAAGAATTTGTGAACCAGTGAGTCATAGGCGCGCACGGTCAATTCTAGGTCCTCTAGGTAGAGGTGCTCATCGTGGCTGTGCAACTGGGAGTTGGCGCTGGCCATGTCGCGGTCGCGGGCATGCATCGCAAAGCCATAAGCGCGGCCACCGTTATCGCCCTCTAGGCGGCGTGCAAAACGTAAGTCGGAACCGCCCGTTGCGTGTACTGGAACTACGGCCGCGTCGGGGAAGAACTCCTGGGTGGTGCTGACAATCGCGTCCCACAAAGGGCCATCAGCTGGCGAATGCGTTGCGGGCTCGGTAATGAGGTGCTCGATCTCTACCTCGTGAGCAAAATCACCTAAAGCAGTGCGCAGGAAATCATCCAGGTCCTCTTGGGTTTGGCCAGGGAATGGACGAATATCCATCTCCAACCAGGCGTGCGATGGCAATACGTTAATTGCGCCACCGGCGCGCAAGACCGTTTGCGCGATGGTGGTGTGGGAAAACGCATGCGCATAAGCAGACAGCGCGCCGAACTTTTCATAATCGGCGTCGGTGGCGGTGCCATCGATAAGCACTTGCTGCGTTGCCTCATCAAATTTGAAAGCCCGAACGAAACCTTCCCACGTCTCATTCGACACTGCCGGTGGCTGCGCAGCGGCAATCCGGCGTGCGACCTCTGCAATCTTGACCACGGCAAAGTCCTTGCCAAACGGCGTGGAACCATGCCCGGCATCGCCGTGGACGTGAATACGGCGCTGGCCGGCACCCTTTTCACCGACATTAAAACCAATCGCATCACTGCCATCTAATGCCGGCAAGTGCGAACCTCCGGTTTCGGATAGGCAATTGCGCCAGGAAAATGCCTCAGGTTGATTCTCTGAAATCCACTTCGCGCCCAACCCGCCGCGGGCTTCTTCATCGGCGAGACCGACAAAAGTCAACGTGCCTTTCGGGCGTGGGCCCTGCGCAATCTTGCGGGTTACCGCTGCCTGGCTGGCGGTAATAAACAACATGTCCACTGCGCCGCGGCCGTATAACTTGCCGTCTTCAATCAGCGCATCAAACGGCGGCTTAGTCCACTTGGGCTCATCCACCGGGACGACATCGATATGGCCTAAAAGCGTTAACGGCTCAGCCTGCGGATCGGAGCCTTCCACGGTAAACGCCACCGATACCCGGCCCGGGTGCGGCTCAAATTTTTGCACCTTGACGTCGGTGCCCTCAAAGAACTTCTCTAACGTTGCCGCATTTCGGTATTCCTCACCCGAATCTGCCGTTAAATCATTCACGCACGCATTGCGGATAAGTTCCTGCAGCAAATCCAAAGTGTCATCATAAAGGCTCATAACCTGCCATTGTAGTGCGGCGATGCCGTGTAGGCAGAGGCCGTAGCTCTTTCTAGTCTGCCACTGGGCGGTTGATGGTCCTCCTGGAACAGAAATTACCCTACAATGAGGGAATTAAACAGTGTTTAAACTCATTTATTGAACAGCGTTTAATTGATGGTTTATGCTGCTGTGTCATGACTATCATTGACGTCGCACGCGACAAGGCACTCGAATTAGGCCAGGGACTAAACAAAGAAGAGCTCGTCGAGGTTCTCAACAGCGATGACTCGCAGCTGGAAGAACTGGCGGATATTGCGCACCAAACGCGTCTGAAGTGGTGTGGGCCGGCAGTGGAGGTCGAAGGAATCATCTCCATCAAGACCGGTGGCTGCCCAGAAGACTGCCACTTTTGCTCGCAGTCGGGGCTGTTCCAGTCGCCGGTGCGCTCGATTCGCTTGGATATCGCGGAGCTGGTGGAAGCCGCCAAGAAGACGCAAAAATCTGGCGCGACTGAGTTCTGTATCGTCGCGGCGGTGAAATCCCCAGACCAGCGTCTGCTGGATCAGGTCGCGGTGGCGATCCAGGCCATTGAGCGTGAGGTCGACATTGATATTTCCTGTTCTTTGGGCACGTTGACCGCCGATCAGGCGCAGCAGCTGCGCGAGATGGGTGTTAAGCGCTACAACCACAACCTGGAAACTGCACGCAGCTTCTTCCCGCAGGTAGTGACCACGCACACCTGGGAGGAGCGCAAGAACACGCTGGATCTGGTGCGTGGCGTGGGCATGGAAGTCTGCTCTGGCGGCATCATCGGCATGGGTGAATCCCTGGAGCAGCGCGCGGAGTTCGCAGTGCAGCTGGCGGAGATTTCCCCGTGCGAGGTGCCGATGAACTTCCTCGATCCGCGTCCGGGTACGCCTTTCGCCAACCGTCCATTGGTTCCAATGGGTGATGCTTTGCGCGCAGTCGCAGCATTTCGCTTGGCGATGCCCTCGACCACCTTGCGCTTTGCCGGCGGCCGCGAACTCTCCCTCGGCGATGACGGCACGGAAAAGGGTCTGCTATCTGGTATCAACGCGATTATCGCGGGTAACTACCTGACCACACTCGGCCAGGAGATTGAAAAGGACATTGACATGCTTGGTCGCATCGACCTGCCTATTAAGGCGCTGTGATGCCGCCACGAGAAGCCACGTGGCCGCCGCAGTTGGGTGAGTTAGCCGCGGCGGTTGCAGCCGGTGAAGCGCCAATCTTTCATCCTAATACTGGCCAAGAACTAGCTACAGAGGCCGAGATTTCCCTACATGCGGCGGCAGTAGCTGGGTTGGATGTCCCGCGCTATTGCCAGCTGTGCGGGCGGCGCATGATGGTACAAGTCCGTCCCGACGGCTGGCTGGCGCACTGCTCCCGTCATGGAGATTTGGACTCCGAGCATTAAGCTGACTCCATGGCTTTCCATGATGAAGCAGTAGAACTCGCTCACCGCTCCGCATTGCGCTCCATTGCGCGGGTGGTCAGCGATACTGCCGTGCCGACGCCGCCGGAGAAGGCGCTGGGGGACATCGTCAAGCAACTGCGTAACGGACCCGCCGCCGTGCTGACGGGAGCTGGTGTCTCCACCGATTCTGGTATCCCGGATTACCGCGGCCCTCGTGGATCTTTGTCGCGGCATCGGCCGATGACCTACCAAGAATTTCGCTATGACCCTGCTGCCTCGCACCGCTACTGGGCCCGTAGCTTCGTTGGCTGGCGCGTGATGAATCAAGCACGTCCCAACCGCACGCACTTTGCGCTGGTGGAGTTAGAGCGCGCCGGGCTGATTAATGGTGTCATTACGCAAAATGTTGACGGCCTGCACAAGGCCGCGGGCACACACGCGCTGGTGCCGCTGCATGGCGATATGGAAACGGTGCTGTGTCTGGAATGCGGCAATATCGAAGACCGCAAGGAATTTGATGTCCGCCTGGGCGCGCTGAATCCGGGCTACGTGGAATCGCTGATTGTCAGCGCCGATATGGTCAACCCCGACGGCGATGTCACCTTAGATGATGCCGCGATTGCGCGCTTTCAGATGGTCGGATGCACGCGCTGTGGTTCCAAGCTGTTGAAACCCGATGTGGTCTACTTCGGCGAATCGGTGCCAAGTAAACGCAAGGAGGCCGCATATTCGCTTATCGATGCCTCCTCGTCCCTCCTTGTCGCCGGCTCCTCCCTGGCGGTGATGAGCGGGATGAGATTCGTTTTAGAAGCCCGGAAACAAAATAAACCTGTTGCCATTATCAACGGCGGGCCAGGCCGTGCAGATACCCGCGCTACGACCTTGTGGCGCACCCAAGTTGGCCCTGCTTTTGACGAACTCTTAGACGCTTTGGATCTGTCTTAATTGTTTCAATTGGAGCCCAGCATGGGACCAATCTGGCGCAGAATAGTCCGCGCGATGACGCGTACGCGTTTATCCACCGGCAAATCGTGGTGTAGGACGACTGCGCGGCGGTCAAAGTCCTGGACATAGATATTGCGCACGGTGCCGTCTTTGACCTTGTCTGGCGCTAGGAAACATGATTCTGGTGGCACCACCACGGCATCCGAGCGGGTGACGATGTTGGTGTAGGTAACACCCTCTTCTAAGTCACCATCCCGGTTGACTTCATCAAGGATGTCGCTGCCGACGATTTGTTGCGCGCCAGCTGGACCAAAGTAGGCATCGATGACCGATTGCATGACGCTATCGGCCCGGCGGCTGGTCACCAGCGGGGAGAGAATTCCGCCTTGGGTGGTGCCATGATTCGGAGTGCCGATGCACACCAGGTGCTTGACGTACTTCGCCCCGCCCAATAGACGCATCCAATAGCGCGCGACCAGCCCGCCTTGGGAATGGCCCATTATGATGACTTTCTTCGCCCCCGTGGTGTGCATGACCGCTTGGATATAGGCGCCAACCTGCGCGGCTGAATCCGGAATCAGGCCTGTGGCGCGTGTGCCATAATCGGGTGCGAATACGGCCCAGCCATCCTCGCGAAGGTCAGCTCCTAAAAGCTGCCAGATACCCTTGGAATCACAGGTGCCGTGCAGCAAGATTACGGGCCAGGGACGCTGCGTGGATAAAGTTGCTGTCCAATCATCTTCGAAGATGCCGCGGGGTTTTAGCCGTGCGCCCAGTGGTAGCGACGATACCGTGCTGCCAGAACCGGCATGTTCCATTCCTTCATTCGAGGTAGTAACGCCCGCACGAGTGGTGGTTGTGTTGTCCTCCTCGCCGGTGGTATCAAAGCTTGCCTGCTGTGAGGGATTAGAGTGCAGCCGCGCGGCAATCTCCGTGGCGACTTCATCGCGTAAAGACACCGCGGGTGCGGTATCCGATACGCCGACCCGCCGCGGGTCATTGCGCCATTCACGAAGCCCCGATATGGCATTTTCAATGGGCGCTAATGGTCTTGGTGCACTTTCTTCCTCACTGCTATTAGGCGTGAGGAAACTTTTCAGGTGCTCGGAAATGACAGCGCGTAATTCGGCTAATGAATCTTGAGCGGGCAAAAGGCAGCCTCCCATTCATGGTGCTGCACTTCATTCTAACTATCTTCGTCGGAGTGCATTGTTTAGTGATTGATTGTGATAGTTTTATCGTCCAGAATGTGTTTAGGCAAGCCTTTCCACATTAAATTCAGAAGTATTTTCAAACCTCCGACCTGCATAAATGAGAATAAACTCCCCATATCAATAAAAAGTTTGAGAAAAGGGGTTGACGATATCTCGCGATGGTGTAAAGTTAGCCTTGCCTAATCACGGGCGGCACGATGTAGGAGATGCGCTCCACACCCTGCATTGTGTCGGAGATTAGTCATGGGGAGAAGGGCCCGTCAGTGCGCAGCTGGCGGGCCCTTCGTTTAATTTCTGCTCTTCAAGAATCCCAGCAGGATATGGCGCAGCATGGCGACGAAAACAATAGCCCACACGGCAACCGCAATCCACAGTGCAACTTCCCCGAAGGCTTCGACCACCGGCAGGTTATCCACGCGGCCTAAGGTAATCGAAGCGACGGAGAACATGCCGATGGGAAAGACCATAGACCACAGGGTAGGGGTGTATTTCAAAGGAATCTTGTGCACGAAATGCCGCCACACGCCTGCACCGATGAGCACTGGAATCAGCCACAGACAGAAGCTCCAGAACACGGCGATGGTGCTTTCGATGAGTGCCCGCGTGGCATCGACCATCGGGCTGGATTCAATATTGACCACATTGGTTCCCGCGACTACCGCGATGGCCAGCGCACCCATCGCTACCCAATAGGGTGGTTCAAATTCTTTGGCGCTAATTCCGTAGTGAATAATCCGCAGCAGCACCAAAATCGCCATGCAACCATACAGTGCTACTCCCACCGACCAGGACAGTACGGTCAGAAGGCCCAGCCATCTTTCATCGCCAGGCAAAAAGGGCTGTGCATTCGCGAGCCCGAGTGCCACAGATTGACTCGCCACGGCCCAAATAAACCAGGTGCCGTTGGTACGCGACAGAATCGGTTTGCCGTCGCGGGTCATAAAGACCTGCCAAGGCAAAAGGTACCCAAAAATAAACCACAAGATAGCAGCAAAAATTACCAGCGGAACGGCCAGCCGATAATGACCAGAATGCAAAAGGCGCACGGCTAAAACGCCGGTGCCAGCCACAACGGTGAAATAAGCAAAAGCCAGTTCCGGGCCGCGCAGGTCGTGCAGCATTGCTTGTCGATGCGAAATTGCCCGCCACACATATAACACCCACAACACCACATAAGACACCGCGGCGATCCACAGCAGCGCGGTCGAAAGCGCCTCAAAACCTACTAAATACAGGCCGACGGAAACAATGCCCGTGCCCATGACTAGCGCGAAATAGCCAGGCGATAAACGCTCTAAAGAATCAGAAAACACGCCCCTGAACTTATCTGGGGCGTGTTCCTGCAACTGCTCATTCATGTTGCTTACTTTAGCGGTTACTAGCCAATACCCACCAAGGTTGCAACGGTTGGAAGGAAGAAGATGAGGGGGCATCGTCAAGCACTCTTTTTGAAGCTATCTACGCTCTCACCGACTTTGAGTCAGACATTGCCGAGTGCATCCACAACCCGTTGCCCATCCTCGAGCGCATTGGAGCAGATATCGCTAAAAATCATGGCTAGGATTGCCCTATGAGCGATTTGCAGCATGCCCACACGGTAGAAGAGGCCATTGAGCGACTAGTTCAGCTGTACGATTCTTCGTGCGAGTTGGCAAGAAAATCCCTGGAGACAGGCGATTATGATGCTTACCGGCACGTGGTCTATCCGAAGATTGTGGTCGATGTCCGCGAGTGGAGCCCCATCGACCGTTCACAGCCTTTTGGTTACGTCGATGAGGCAGGTCGATACAGTGCGACGATTTCTAAGCCCTATGTCATTCGTGACTATCTGCATGAGCAACTGACGCGACTGACGGAGAATTACCCCTGCGATATCTTCGTGGGTCAATCAGATGTGCGAATTCCGCCGGAGTACATCCGCAATATTGGGGATACTTCAGAAGCGCGCCGGGCGGGTGATGTTGCGGATGCAATTCCGCGTCCCACCTTGGATGAAGTCCACGACGCCATTATTGATGGTGAGTGGGACGCTTTCCACGGCGAAGAAAAGCCGCTATTTCATTTCGGGCCGCAGCGCTTCGATATCGCGTGCGCGCGCATCGAGCATTACACCGGCATTGAAATTGATACGGTGCAAAAGTTCATCCTCTTTACTAACTACGCCATGCACACCACCGAATTCGTGCGCTTTGGTTTAAGCCAGTTAGCTCAGGAAGACTCGCGCTACACGTCGATGGTGCTGCCTACCGGGGAAACGCTGCATTCTGATGATGCGGTCAATGTGGACTGTGAGCAGCTCACGCTAACCTCACGTTTTCAGATGCCACGCTTTGACCTGGTTACCGCCGCGGGTGATGGCATCACCATGATCAATATTGGTGTCGGGCCTTCGAATGCGAAGACCATTACGGACTGCTTGGCTGTCTTGCGTCCAGAAGCCTGGATCATGATTGGCCACTGCGCCGGCTTGGATGGACGCATGCGCATCGGGGACTTAATCCTAGGCAATGCCTATCAGCGTCAAGACAACCTCTTGGATGGATACGTGGGCTCTCATAACCCGATTCCCGCCATCCCTGAGGTGCAGCGCATGCTGGAGGCGTCCGTCGATGAAATTTACGGCACCAATAAAACCCTAATGCGTACCGGTACCGTGCTTTCTACTGATGACCGTAACTGGGAATGGCGCACGAGCCGGCAGCTATGGGAATGGTTAAAGGCATCCACTGCGGTGGCCGTGGATATGGAATCCTGCACGATTGCTGCCAATGGCTACCGTTACCGCGTTCCCTACGGCACGTTGTTGTCCGTATCGGACTTGCCGCTGCATGCGGTTCCAAAACTTCCGGCACAAGCGCAGGCATTTTATTCGAACTCTAAAGAGGCTCACGTGATGTGTGCAGTGCGCACGGTCGAGCAGCTGGCGGATAACCCGCAGCGGCTGCATACGCGTAAGTTACGCCGGACTATCGGTGAGGTGCCCTTCCGCTAAATGCGGGGTGCAACTTTCGGAGGAACTTTAGCGCGGGCATTGCGCTTTAGGTAATCCTAACCTTATAGTTGGGTCACTTACATCGCCGATTGTCCCAGAAGAAGGGATATCTCTTAAAGGAGAACAACCATGACTGTTACGACCTCGCAGCCATTGTCCGCAGTGCTGAAGGAAGCTACCGCCACCGCGCATGAGGATGCTGAAGGCTCACGCTTTATGGAAGAGCTGTTGGGCGGCAAGCTCAACACCGAAGCGGTTGCTGAATTTACCGGTCAGTTGTGGTTTATTTATGAAGCGCTGGAGCGCGCTGTTCGCGCAATTGAGGACCAGCCTCTGGCTGGTTCGATTGTTGACCGTCGCCTAGAGCGTCAGGTCTCCCTCGAGGCTGACCTGGCGGGGATGTACGGCGCGAACTGGCGCGATGCCATCCGTATCCTGCCAGCAACTATGAAGTACGTCTCCCGTCTGGAAGAACTTACGGGCACGGGCGATCCGGTACCGGTAATCGCTCACCACTACGTGCGTTACCTTGGTGATGTTTCCGGTGGTCAGGTCATTGCGGCTCGGTTGGGTACCTACTACGACATCGACCCGGAGTCTTTGAACTTCTACGACTTCTCCGCCATTGGCAAGATTCCTCCATACCGTTCGAGCTACCGCACGGCTTTGGATGAGCTGGACCTTAATGAGGAGCAGCGTGAGAGCCTGCTCGAAGAGGCTCGCATGGCGTTTGGCTTCAACTCTGGCGTATTTGCTGATTTGGCTAAGCGGCACTGCGCTCAGTAAAGCGGACGTGCTGTGTCGGGCGCGGGTATCGAGTGAGAAAATCAACTCGGCACCCGCGCTTTTTCTATCTTGGGCACCCTTGCCGCTCCCCTGAAATTGGGTAGACGGAAGTTTCATAAAATCGTTATGAAGTAAATGCTATCAAATCTGCATGATTAAAAAGGTGCTATTACCTGCGGTTTTGTGTGAATTATCTTAGGGTTTCCCAATTTTGGCTGGCCTAACCTACGTGGCGCAAAATCTCCAAACGCTTTAAAATTGGTATCTGAACGCAGCGCACGAAAGAAAATACGAGGAAAGAGGAAGATATGAACGAGAAGCTCATCACCGCAATCAACAACCAGGTCACCAACGAGCACCAGGCTGCAATGATCTACACCCAGCTCGGCTACGAGATGGACGATCTGTCCTTCCCAGGCATGCGTGATTGGTTCATGGCTCAGGCAGAAGAAGAGCGTGAGCACGCTCAGAAGTTCGCTGACCATTTGCTGGCTCGCGGCTACCGCGTTGAGCTCGGTGACATCACCATGCCTTCCCTGAAGGCAGCAACCCCACTCGATGCTTTCGAAGCATCTTACGCTCACGAGCAGAAGGTCTCCGAGGACATCCGCGAGATCGTCCGCATCGCTGACGAAGTTCAGGACCTGGACTCCCGCTCCATCTTGAACTGGTTCATGAATGAGCAGATTGAGGAAGAGGACACTGTTTCTGAAATTATCGACCAGATCAAGCTGGTTGGCAACGACGGCGCTGGCCTGCTACGTATCGACCGTGGCCTATCTTCCCGTCAGCCTGCAATCGACGCATAAATCCGCTGTCGATAAATAGATAGTCCCGCCCATTACTTACCCTTGAGTATGTAGTGGGCGGGTTTATTTGTGAAGTAGTTCATTGAATCAATAACATCTCGGTATATTTATGCAGATTCTCTTTCATTTACCCGATAAGAAATGGAAGAATACTTGCTATGTCACCAAAGCAAAAGATCGCGTTGTGTGCGTTCCTCATTAGTTTGGGGTTTGCCATGTTGTGCGGAGCAACCCTCATGGTTACCCAAGTGGCCTTGGGGACCTTTCTTTTCGCGTTTTCCCTCATGCTCTCCCCGTTAGCCGCCATTTTCATGCTGCTGGTTAGCTGGTACATGAATGTCGGTTCTATTTCGAAGGCCCTCTTTGGCTTGAGTGGAACATTGGTGTTGGCGTCTTTGGCTTTTGCCGTTTTCACCCCCTTTGGCACGCTGCCGAGAATCAGCATTCCTGTGTTTATGGCCGGTACTGCAATTGGCGTCGGGGCGGTCTTATTGGTCAGCCCCTATGCCAAGCTAGGCGGACCTTTTAAGGTGTTCCATCCGCAATCTGGCACAGCAGTGACAACCACTGCACCTTCTACAACTTCCAGATCTTCGCAAAACCATCAGATGATCGGAAGCTGATAAACGCGCTCATGTTTCATTAAACTGGACCAGCACACGCCAATTGGCAAGGAACTGGTTAGAATCTAAACATGAGTACGAGAGTGTTATTTGACCTCTACGGGGTCTTCCTTACCCGCGGGGTAGAGGACTCTCTACTGCACATCACTGATGCGGTCAATGCAGAGGTGGCTCAACAATTTCGAAAAACATACTTGGAATTGCGCCCCGAATTAGAAGCCGGGCACATTAGTGATGAGCGGTGGTGGCAGCAACTCGCGTTGCGGTCCGGGGTCGACAATGGCGAAATCTCCGAAATTGCTCGTGCTTTAGAATCCACCTTTGAGCTCAGTGCCGAAGGCCTGGAGATGGCTTCTAAGGTCATGGATGCCGGCTTTGTCACGGGGCTTTTCGCTAATATTTCACCCGGCCTGGCACAACTTGCCCGCGAAAGATTTGCTTGGATAGAAGACTTCGCTGCCGTTATTTTCAGCTGCGATATAGGAGTATGTAAACCCGACGCGGCAGCCTTCGACGTAGCGGTGGAATCTCTCGGCGCAACGGCCAAAGACACCGTGTATTTCAGCCCCACGCAAGAATTCGTCGATGCCGCACGGCAGATGGGCATCGACGGCTTTGTGTATCAATCGCCGCAGCAGGTCTTTGAGGTGCTTGACGCTTTTTAGCCTCGCAGCGAAGCGCGACGACGCGGGGTCGGAGCCTCTGCCGGTGGCGAGCTAGGCTGCAGGGATAAAGGCACGCGCAGAAGTGGGTCGAGCGCTACAGCGCGCGCAATCGCGCGAACAATCTCCTGGTGAGTTGGGATCAAACGCAACTGCAGGGTATGGATATCGGCGCCATCGCGACGCTCGGCGATGAATTCACGGATATGAGAAGCAAAGAGCTTTGCGGCACGAGGGTCATCAATAAACGCCGATCCTGCCAAGACCACGGTCACAGGATTGTGCTCAACTACAAGGTCAGCGGCGATGGACGCCAAAAGACGTGCGCGTTCATCCAGGATGCTGCGTGCTGTCTCATTGTCTTCTGCGACCTCAGCGGCTTCAGCCAAGGTGTTGACGTGAATATCGTCGACAGCCAGGGCGTCCAAGACAGCTTGGGTGGACACGTTGTCTTCTGATGCGGCATCTTTTAAGTTGAGTAACTCTGAAGAAATCGTTGGTAGTGGCACCAGCTGGGTGACGCCCTCTTCGGTGGATAGGGCAGCGCCAGTGGAGTCATCAGCGAAGAGAACCAATACGTTTTCTTGCTTATCTAATTCCGCGCTTTGGGTTTCCGAGCCCAAAATCGCCGGAATGGCAGAAGAGACAACCACCGGAACATTGAACTGGTAGCGCAGTCGCTCAGCGATGTCTACGCCTTCCCAGCCCAGGTTCGAAGCCCATACGAGGCCGTCCTCATCGACGTTGCCCGAGGTGGTCACGCCGACGGAGACTAAGGTGCGCGAGATGCCAGTGGTGAGACGGTTTACGCCAGCCATGATGTGCTCGATGAAATCGGATTCGCTCAAGCGTGCAACCGGGGTCGCGATATCGTCTTCGCGCAGAGTGCGGCCCATGGTGTCGAATAATGCAATGTGGGTGCGCGAGGTGCCAATCGCGATACCGGCCAGGATCCACTTGCTATCAGCTACCTCTAAAGGAACGGTAGGACGTCCACGGCCCCGGGTGCGGGTGAGGTCGGTGCGTTCCTGCACCAGGCCAGCCTCTAATAACGCTGCAGTAGCGCGGGTAATGGTGGGCTGAGATAGTCCAGTAGCCTCTACTAATTCGCTGCGCGTGATGATCGGATTGAGTCGCACCAAATGCAGGCAGCGCGCAGCAGGAGTTTGCGGAGGGGTAAAGACTGGACCTGGCTTAATCATGAAGTCATACTAACCTGCCTAGACCGCATTGTCTAATAACGTCGACCGAGCTGTCTACAGAAATTCAATATTTTAGATCCAACCTGCGTAAACCTGCAGGTCGTGAGCGATAGACCAAGTGGTACAGGTTTATAGATCCAAGATCTTTGGCAACGCTTGTGCTGCTGTGTCTTCCATCCACACCGTGGCAAGGTCCGTAAGCTCACTGCGCTGCGGGGATATCTCAATGATCGGCGTGCCCTGGCGGTGTGCAAGGGTCGGAAGTCCCGCCGCCGGCCATACGGAACCAGAGGTTCCCACGATGACTACAGCATCGGCCGACCGAATATTCTCTTCTGCCTTTTGCCAATGGTCCTGCGGCAGGGGCTCCCCAAACCACACCACGCCAGGGCGGATGGAACCGCCGCAGTTTCCACAAAGTGGTGGAGAAAGTCTTTCAACCGGGGTGTTCGGAAGCTCTATATCCTGCGGGTAGGGAAGGTGGCAGGAGGAGCATCGAAAAGCGAAAAGCGATCCGTGAAGATGTGCAACATCGCCGGATCCGGCTCGTTCGTGCAGGTCATCAATGTTTTGGGTCGTAACAGACACTGTGCGGGATAAGTTAGCAATTGCCTTGTGCCCAGCATGTGGCTTAGCCTTTTGCGCCAGATGTGCGCGCCACAAATACCACGCCCACATGGGCTCCGGATCCCGTTGCCATGCCTCAAGCGAAGCCATATCCTGCGGGTTTACCCTTTCCCACAGCCCGGTACGCGCATCACGGAACGTGTCCAGGCCGGAATCAGCCGACATTCCGGCGCCAGTGAAAAAGTGCACGTGGGAGGCTGCATGAATGATCTCACGTGCTTGAGCCACGGTAGTCATGCCTGTCAGCTTATATGCTTTAAGGCATGAAATCAGTCGCTATTTATTGTGGATCTTCTATGGGAAGCTCCCCGCGGTATGCGGAGGTAGCCAAAGAAATGGGCAAGGAGCTGGCGCGTCGCAACCTGCGGGTCGTCTACGGCGGCGGCAATGTGGGGCTCATGGGCACTGTGGCTGATGCCGCGTTGGCTGCTGGAGGGGAAGTCGTCGGCGTTATTCCACGGCAGCTGATTGATCGGGAAATGGCGCACGCGGGGCTGACTGATTTAGAGGTGGTCGACACCATGGCGCAACGCAAAACCCGCATGGAAGAGCTTGCCGATGCCTTCGTCTGCCTGCCCGGCGGTGTGGGCACCTTGGAAGAAGTGGTGGAGGTGCTCACCATGCAGCAGCTTGGACACGTCCAAGGACCGGTGGGATTGGTGAACGTCGATGGGTTTTGGGAACCTTTCGTGCGCACCTTGGAGTCGATGGTGGCTTGTGGTTTTGTGCAATCCCGCTACATTGATGCCATAGCGTTATCTTCGGATCCAGCGGAGATTCTGGACGAATTTGCTGGTTGGAGTCCAATTGGCGCCAAATGGAGCTGATGTGGACACGCCACGCCGTGGTTAAGGTGTGCACGCTGCATTATTGAAAGATAGACTTTGGCGATATGAGTTCTGAGCACCAACCTGCTCGCGAGCCATCCTTATTGGATGCCTCCTGCGATAATTTTCTTGCAGACCTAGCGAAGCTAAGCCCAACGGACGCAACCGAATGGGGCATCGAAGGCTACGAAGGCGACCTGCAGGACTTTTCTCCTGACTACTTCACCGCGGTTGCAGACCGTACCCGTGAGATGGTCGCGGATCTAGACGCGCTAGATGACAGCACCGATGAGTCCGACGATGATGACGATTTTGATGACGTAGATTATGTCACCGCAGCAGTCCTGCGTGACCGTTTGTGCCTGGAGCTGGACCTGCACCACCACGGTGAGGATATTCGCAATCTCAATAACATTGCCTCCCCGGTACAAACGATCCGCGACACCTTGCTGCTGATGCCGCACGATACCGCTGAGCAAAAAGACGCAATTCGCTCTCGGTTGTCCAAGGTCGAGGCAGCGCTTCAGGGTTATCGCGAATCTTTGGTAGAAGCTGCTAACCAGGGGATGGTTCCACCAACTCGGCAGATCAATGAAGTTATCGGCCAGTGCAATGCGCTTGCCGACGCCTCCTCGATGCTCGACGAACTCGGCTTAGAAGAGGGCAACGCAGAGGTCGAATCCGCGAAGACAGCTTTCGATGACTTCTCGGGCTGGCTTTCGGCAGAACTACAGCCTTCTTCTTCTAACGAAGATGCTGTGGGCCGTGAACGTTATGCCCGTTTCTCGAAGCTGTTCGTCGGCGATTCTGTTGACCTCGATGAGGCTTATGAGTGGGGACTGCATCGTCTGCAGGAAATTCACGCTGAGCAGCTAAAGCTTGCTGAGGAGCTCTACGGTCCTGGCACCGCGCTGCGCACGGCGGTACGCAAGCTCAACGCCGATGAGCGCTACCAATTGCACGGCACTGATGCGCTCGTGGAGTGGATGCAAGGCGTTGCCGACAAGGTCATCTCCAACCTCAATGGCACTTACTTTGATATCCCCGAGCAAATCCAAACCATTGAGTGCAAGATTGATCCAGCCGGCACTGGCGGCATCTTCTACACTCAGCCGACTGAGGACTTCTCCCGTCCTGGTCGTATGTGGTGGTCGGTTCCTGCAGGCCAGGAAATCTTCCACACTTGGCAAGAACTGACGACTGTCCACCATGAGGGGGCGCCGGGTCACCACCTGCAGATTGGTACTGCGCTTTTGGAGTCCGACCTGAACTCCTGGCGTCGTAACGCCTGCTGGAATTCAGGCCACGGCGAAGGCTGGGCTTTGTATGCTGAGGCGCTCATGGCTGAACTGGGCTACATGGATGACCCGGGCTATCGCATGGGCCTTTTGGATTCCCAGCGCCTGCGCGCTGCACGTGTTGTCGTAGATATCGGACTGCACTTGGGAAAGAAAACCCCGGACGGATCTGGCATCTGGGATAAGGCACACATGAAGTCGTTTATGCGCGAGAACACCGCCATGGACGACGCGAACCTTGCCTTCGAGGTCAACCGCTACCTGGGATGGCCTGGTCAGGCACCAAGTTATGCAATTGGTGAGCGCCTGTGGCACAAGACCCGCGATGACGCAGTCGCGCAGGGCATGACTCCGCGAGAGTTCCACTCTGAAGCACTAGCGTTGGGTTCTATCCCGATGTCGATTTTGCGTGAGACCATCCTGGATTAATTCGTCAATTTTGCGAAATCCTTTAAAAGGGTGGTTCTTCGGCCGTGGCGTTTTCTTTCTTCTTGCGCCACGGCCGTTTCCAATTGTGCGGTAAGCGGCATGCGGCTTTAACTTTGTATTTGAATTCTTCTAGCAAGTTTTCCGGTACAAGGTTTGCGAGTCTGTCGACTTGTTCCTGAACCCTGCGCTCGATTTCTTCCTTTTCAGCCGCGACTAGCTTCTTATGCACTCGCACCCACCCAGCGATGTCATTCGGTGGGGTGAAGTTGAGCCCCATTATGTTAGCGGCTTCGATGAGCATAAAGACGTTCGGACTTATCGATGGTGGGAACGGTTTGGTGAAGTCACCTTCGCGAAGCCAAGCTTGGGCAAGTTTGACATCATCGACCCACGTTTCATCCAGTAGGTCTTGGAATTCTTGCTCGCGCTTATCTGCGGCGGCGCGCTCGTGATACCAGTCATCGATTTCTTGGGCCTGCTCATGTGCACGTTCTTGCGCATTTTTGCGCCGTGCGACAATCTTTTGAGCGAAAGACTGCAGCCAATTCTTCGCCCCTCGCCCAATCGGACCATCTTGCGCGGAATCCGAGACCCAAGTTCCATCTTCGAAAATCCAGTAAATGACGTCCGAGATAGGGTCGACGATGTAATGCGCACGAGTATCGGTCTTGACGTTGTGGTGGTGTTGGCACAGTGCGAACAAGTTTGACGGCGAGGTCGGTCCACCCTCATCAAAGTTGTGGCGATGGTCGAGCTGGCAGTGCTGGGCTGGTACTGAGCATCCAGGCCAGCGGCAGGTGCCGTCACGGCCTTCGACGAATGTCCGTATCGCATCCGTTGGGCGGTAGCTAGCGGTTTCTGCAGTGGCAGCGGCGTCCATGTCGATGAAGGTGGCGTCTTCCCGAAGCCGCTCGACGGTTTCTGGTCCGACCCAACCCACGCCTTGCAGGTACGCCGGTACCCCCTCCAGATCTTTTGCAGTAAATAGCACTAGCTTGGTTTCAACCTGCTTGGAATCAAGTTCCCCGCTTAAGATTTTGAGAATTGCTTCAGCACGGCTGATACCTAATTCTCGCGCCGTGGCTTTTACGCTGTCGTGAGCGGTCTCGATTTCTTCGTGCGGAGCTTCAATAGTTAGCGATGAGGCGTTTGCGCTCACCTGGGTTTTGGAGAATCTTCGTTGCGGGCGCGGATCTTTAACGGGAATGCGGTCATCGAATTCGGCGACCATTTGGCGCACGCGTTGCCCAATATTTCTTGGGCTGGGTAGGTGTTGATTGGCTGTTCGTGGGGTGAGGTAGCTGGTGATTTTGGCATCCAGCTCGGTAATCACTTCGGGTTCAGGAGTGGCGCCAAGCTTTGATAAGGCGGTATCAATTGCGATAATGCGTGGAAAATCTAAATGCCAGTGAGTGGTGATGGCTTTATGGAGTTGCGGTAATTCAGTTGTTAATCGCTGCAAAGCGACGAGGATTTTAATAACGTTATTGGGGGATTCGCCCGCCTGACGGGCATATTTTTCGCTAACTAATTCGCTATCTTCTTCGAAGTCTGGAATGAGCTTTAACCAAGCTTCATACTCCATGCTGCGGGTGGTGGAATAAAGTTGGGATAGTGGATTCTCTGGATTGTTGACTGCATAGAAACACGTACTCATCGCATATCCGTTCAACTAGAACACATTTTCTAAACTTGATGATATAGCCATCCAGAATTTCCGTCCAGTCGAACAAGATAACGAATCCAAAACATTTACAGTTGCCCCCAGGCGCTAGGTGGTGATGATTTGTTCAATGCCGGGTCCGATGCCGGATAGGATCCGCACTGTAATGGCAACTTTGGGACGGTTAGTCAAGGCGGTGGCTTCGCCATATTCGCCGGCCAGGTAAACCGCCGCGCAACCAATGATGTGGATAACACCGAAAACTAAAATCTGCGCGCTAACCGGTGGCGCGGCTGCCTGCCTGGTGAACTGAGGCAATAGCGCCAAGAAAGCAAGTAGGTCTTGGGGGTTAGTAGATGTCCATGGCTTGGATGAGCAGGCGAATGCTGGGGCTACATTCATCTTTACCTGGGCTGAAGATGCTTCGCGTACTTTCTGAATGCCGAGCCACACCATGTGTCCTACGCCAGTCAGTGTTAACGCAAGCATGGCAGTGTCAGATGCGGTCATAATAACGGCGATGCCGGCGGCAACAATT
>DGYMI06202__coassemble_1255_pt1 | contig 17899 bp, 17 predicted proteins | sample DGYMI06202__metabat2_low_PE_019 | metagenome-assembled genome bin DGYMI06202 | reverse complement strand
GTTTGGGTGACGTGTCATGTGAAATTCTCGCGGGTTTTCACACTTGCTCTGGTGCAGGCTTGCGTTCGCGTTTTAATGTCGAAGTTATGAACGGACGACAATTATTAGACCTGTTTAACACCAGCGGGATCACCATTCTCCACGCCATACATGAGTGCTCCCCTTATGATTTAACAAGCGGTGGAATGAAACTTGCCACCGCCAAAAACTACGTCAAACTTGCCGATGTCCTTTTCGGCACCGCTGATTCCCCTCGCATACAGCGGGAAGCAGTTGCACTTGCCGATGAGCGTAAGCTCAGCATCGAATTTTTAGATATGGTCAACAAACACGCCAAAAAGCTCAAAGCCCGCGGCGCTGCCTGGAAGCTGCGCGCGGAACTTATCGCGTATGAAGGCAGCTTTGAAGAAGTCGACGCACACGCTAAAAAGCGTGTCACCGAAGAAGGCGGCGACAAACCCAAACAACCCGGCATGAAAATCGGCCGAGTCGTCGACGGCCTGCGCACCCTCTCCTTAACAGCCGACCAGCGCAAGATAACCGACCTCGAGAAAACTCTCGATGCCGCCATCACCGATACCGACAAGCCACGCTCCGAAGCACTGCTTGAAGCATTCTGGGATTTCATCGAAGGCGATGGCACCGGTCTCATCACGCCTGAATACAAAACAGTTATCGCCCTTGGCCTTGAGCAGTCCGCGCAAGTCTTTGGCGGTACTGGCGATGATGTCACCGTTGGCGCCTCTGATGGCACCACTTTGACTGGTGCCGAGATTGTTAACGCCGCAATGGAAGGTGCTTTAGGTGACAAGCTCTACGTCGGGCTTTTCCATCCCACCGCTGGGCCGGTTAACCTCTACGAAGCGCGTTTCGCGTCCGATAAGCTGCGCACTCTAGCGATGGCCGAGAATCTCGTGTGTCCTTGGCCGGACTGCAATGTGCCGGCCGATAGATGCCAGGTTCACCACATCGACGCACACAAACACGGCGGGCATACGAAGCCGTCGAATCTGACGATGTTGTGTAAGTACCACAACGGCGTCAACGACGACGCCCCCAATGGTCCGCGCAAGAAACGAAAACGATCGAGTCGCGGCAGGATGCGACGACATCGCGGCAAAGTCCGCCTGCAGACCCCAGTTGGAAAGCTTGTGGGTAACACGCACCACGTGAGCAGCATGGGAGCGATGAACCTCATTTAAGAGTCCTGCGCCGAAACTGCGGCAATTACCCTAGCCCTGATTAGAATTTGCGGCTTAGCGGGGTAAATGCGCGATCGCTCTTTGGGAAACGAACCGAATTCGCGCTGGCGGGTGCGGTGAAATTTGGCGATCCCAAAATCTACCGGGAGAGTCATGAGGAGGCGGACAACAACCGAAATTTAACGGGGTTTTCGGAGCTGCTGATTATCAATAGGGAAATAGCTTTAGAAGCTGGGAAACTGCGCGCCATGGGGGCGTGCCTCCGCAGGATAAAGGTGGCGCCGAAAGGGCCAAGGTGTACGGCGGGGTTACTGCTTGTTGCGCATGGAGCGTAGGGCCTTCAGGCGGGAGACAAGCCGCTGGCGACGGTCGCTGCGAGTGCCGGTCTCGGCGGTGGCATCGATGTGGGATTCGCCGAAGCGGTTGAGCAAGAGGTCATCGATAAGCCGTACTTGGCCCGGTCGGAAGCGGTACTTCATCGCGTCATGAACTGTTTGGATATCGTGCTCATTGAGGAGGTTTTCCAACTGCCCCATGGTGGTAATGCCGTTGGTTTCTAGCAAATCAGCGAGCCAGCGGTAGTGCTCAGAACGCGAACGCGGGAAGCGGCCCGTAAGCAGCACCGCCAAAATGCCGGGGAGGGTTTCCGCGGAGATTTGGATATCAGAATCAGTGTGCTCATCAGGATCTTTGAGCGCTGCGATTTCATCGAATTGATTGTCCGCGAGTTCAATCAAGCCAGCGGCCAAAGTAAAGAGCCTATCGACCTGCGGTGGCTGGGCGCCGGGGCCTTGCTTATAGCGAATATCGTGCTCAAATTCGGCCCAGGCATGTTGCAAGACCGTGCGGATTTGTACTTCAAAGCGCATGCCGACGTAGTCCGCTAAATCTTCCATGTCTTCGGTCACGCGCAGCACCAAGTGGTGGGAGCCGTAGCCAAAGCCGCCAGCGACACGAGTTTCAGCAGCCTTGTCCACGGATTTAATGACCTCAAAAGAATCCCCAAAAATAGTTAAGGCTTCAGGAATCATCGTGGAGTGAAAGACATTGACGCGCACGCCCACGATGTCGTGGATATCGTCCCATGGGTGTGGGTAGACCACATCGCCGTTAGCATTGCGCTTTTTGGCCTTCGCCTTCAGCGAGGGCCAAGTCTTGACGCGTGCCGCGACGCGGTCAAAAATCACACCGGCGTCATTGAGGAGGTCTTCGATGGCATCACGAAAATCGCGCGCGGCACGCGGATGCACGCGTACCCATTCGTGGTACTGATTGCTCAGTTTCGAGATGGGTGATTCGGCCATGATGAAAAGCGCTCCTTTGCCAGAAAGCTAAGTACGAAATTCCTGCGGGAATCCATGTGACCATAATAACGGGTAGGCACACGGGCTGGGCAGTGACGCAGCGAATCCCATCAGTGCTTTAGCGGGGACATCAATAAATGCCAGTAGAGAATGGGAATCGGGTAAAAGATAAGTCAGTTGCTGGGCACGCAGGATGCGCACCAGGTGATGGTGCAAGATGGTAAAAGTTTGCGGGTGCGCCAGCCACGCCTGCGCATCAGCACCCCGGACTTTAATTTCTACTCCGGCTGGCAGTCGCGGGCCAAAACGGGCGCTTACAGACCGGGTAGAAAATTCCAAGCCTGCCGGAGTGCGGGCGGCGCGCTCTAAGTTTAAAGCAGCTAAGTCCCATGCGGCTTGGATGCTCAGCCCCAAGCTATCGAGGCCACGCTGGCTAATCTTGCACCCGCCGGCCTGCAATCCCACGCGCAGCTCCGGCGATAGCGCCAAGGTCGCAAGCGAGTCAGAAAACCCATCATCGGATAAAGGTCGGGACTTCATCCAGGAGGTCGCATGCAAGGCAGGAAAGATCTCCCGCACCGAAAACTGGGGCTGAGTCTGCGCTAGGGAGGGGAGAGGACGGGAAGCAAGATCAGTGAGCACGGCAGGGATTCTCCAAAATCTCAGAAAGGTTAGTACCTTTCTAGGACTGCGCGTGCTGCCCAAAGGTTCCCGGGAAAAATTGAGGAATTTATCCCGGGAAGTACGTCGTTAAAACGGTGGTTCGGTTTCTAACTCTAAGACCTCAAAGAGCTTGGAAGCCGGCCACTTTTCAATGCCCTGGCCCTTCTCATTGAGCTCATCCGCACGCTTTTCCTTCGAAGTGGTCGTTGCCCATTCACCGAGCACCAAAATGGTGGTCTTCTTGGTGACATTCTTGCCCACCTGGCCGCCGTGGTGCGCAATCCCGTTCCACAACACGCCCTTATCAAAAGGTTCAAAATCGCCGGTCAAAGTGACATGCTGGCCATACAAAGGCGAGTCCTTATCCGCATCAGGATTCGGGTCTGGAATGGTATCCGGGGTAGCCACGGACTCCCACGGGGCGGGGCGGCGCTGGCCCTTCTTCGCAGGCTCTTTCTTCTCCGCCGGCTCAGCCGAACCCCAGGGGTCGGATGAGGTGCGGTCACGGAAATCAGTACCCGCGCCCAAATCTTCAGGAGAAATTGGGGCGGTATCTTTCCGCAGCACCGGCATGATGTGCTCAGCCGACATGGTGCCCAGTTGGAAGCCCTGGGCATCAAATACATCGCGGATGGTTTGCTCGCCAGCACCGTTCGCGAAAGCCGGCGCGAGGGCGGAGATGATGTGGCCGGCAGCGCGGGCATCGTCAAGCGCATCGTGGTGCTGGAAGCTGCCAAAGCCCACCGCCTTGGCCACGGTAGGCAACTTGTGGTTGGCGACCTTGAGCACTTTGCTTTTCGATGCATACCTTGCCAACGCCAAAGAACACGCCAAAGAAATCTGCGGTACGGGCATCTGGGTACGCAAGAATGCCGAGCGCAAAGCCGTGGAATCGAACTGCGCATTGTGTGCGACGAGGACATCGTCACGCAGGAAAGTCAGCAATTCACCGGCTGCTTCGGCAAAAGTTGGGGCGTCTTTGACATCGTCAGGCGTGATGCCGTGGATGGAGATATTGACGTCTTCAAAGTGCTCAATGCCTGCGGGCGGTTGGCACAGCCACACTTTGGATTCGGTTTCTTCACCAGCGACAAACCGCACGGCGCCAATCTGGCAGATCGATGCCCAGTTACCGTTTGCAGTCTCGACATCGACGGCGACAAAGTCCAAGCCTGGGGTAGCGGTTGCTTGAAGCTCCACCGCGCCTGGGCTGCTGTGGTCTTCGGTGATTTTTCCCGAGCGCACATCATTGATCCACTCCGCGCAGCCTTGGGCATCTTGGTTAGGCGCAAAGGTGATTGTCCAGGCTGCAGACTTGGTATCTGCAAAGCTGATGACGATTCGGCCCGAAGCGGCTGCGGTGGGCTGGACGGCATCGACAGCGTCGATATCTGCCAGGGCAATCTCACGGCGCAATTCGCCCGTGAGTGAGGCTGTTAGCTGCGAGGGAACATAGACCAGGTTGCCCTGGGAAATCGACAACGAAGCTCCGAGTGTTGAAACCGTCACGTTAGGTGCTCATGCCTTTCTGCGAATTTACTGCTGCTCTTCTGCATCGTCTTCAGACTCTGCAGAAGGGGAGGGACTAAAAACCGGCGGCTCAGTCTGTTTCAAGACTAGAGTCGAACGGGGCTGAACTAAAAGCGTACCCTCTGCCTCTAAGATGGTGTCTTCTTTGGGGTACCCACCGCGGAAAGCAGTGTCGACCATCAATTGCCATTTCGCACCTAAATCTTGCCTAGGCAGTCGAAATTCAATAGCTTCATCATGCGCATTGAACATCATGATGAAAGAGTCATCTTTGATTTTCTGGCCCGCGGCGTCATGTTCGGTAATGGCATTGCCGTTGAGGTAGACCATCAGGGCCTTGCCAAAATCATGATCCCAGTCATCTTGGTCCATCAACCTTCCCGAAGGCACTAGCCATGCAATGTCGCGGTCGCGAACATCGGCACCAAGCGGGCCACCGGAGAAAAAGCGCTGGCGTCGAAAGACTGGGTGGTTGCGGCGAATCGCAATGACGCGCTTGGTAAAGGTATAAAGCTCGGAAGGCTTGTCCAATTCCAGTAGTGACCAGTCCATCCAGGCAGTTTCATTATCTTGGCAGTAGACATTGTTATTGCCGTTTTGTGTACGACCCATCTCATCGCCATGTGAAATCATGGGCGTGCCTTGAGAGAGTAGCAACGTGGTGAGGAAGTTGCGCTGCTGGCGACGGCGCAGGCGCAGAATATCTTCATCATCGGTAGAACCTTCCACGCCGTGGTTCCACGAGCGGTTATGCGATTCGCCATCGCGCCCGTCTTCACCATTGGCTTCGTTGTGCTTTTCATTAAAAGAGACCAAGTCGCGCAGGGTGAAGCCGTCATGTGCAGTGATGAAGTTAATCGAGGCAGTCGGGCGACGGCCATTGTTGGCATATAGATCCGACGAACCGGTTAATCGCGATGCAAATTCACCAAGGGTTGCTGGTTCGCCGCGCCAGAAATCGCGCACCGTATCGCGGTACTTACCGTTCCACTCGCGCCAAATTGGCGGGAAGTTGCCCACCTGGTAGCCGTCATGGCCGATATCCCACGGCTCCGCGATGAGTTTAACCTGGCTGACCACGGGGTCTTGCTGGACAAGGTCAAAAAATGTCGCTAGCTTATCGACGTCATCTAGCTCACGCGCCAAAGTCGCTGCGAGGTCGAAGCGGAAACCGTCGACGTGCATTTCCGTAATCCAGTACCGCAAAGAGTCCATGATCAACTGCAAGGAGTGCGGATGGCGGACATTTAAAGAGTTGCCTGTGCCCGTGTAGTCCATGTACTGCGACTTATCTTCATCGACTAGCCGGTAGTAGGCGAGGTTGTCGATACCGCGGAAAGCGATAGTGGGGCCGAGGTGGTTGCCTTCCGCAGTGTGGTTATAGACGACATCTAGGATGATCTCGATTCCGGCAGCGTGGTACTCGCGCACCATCGCTTTGAATTCCGCGACAGCACCGCCAGGAGTTGGATCGGCTGCATAATCTTGCTGGGGAGCAAAGAACCCAAAAGTGTTATAGCCCCAGTAATTGCGCAAGCCTAGTTGGCGCAGACGGTCATCCTGCAAAAACTGATGAATTGGAAGCAGCTCTACAGCTGTTACCCCTAAGTCTTGGAAATACTTAATGATCGAGGGATGCGCCATGCCAGCGTAGGTTCCGCGCAGATGCTCAGGCACATCTGGATGCGTCATGGTCATACCCTTGACGTGGGTCTCATAAATGACGGAGTTAGTTTCCGGAGTGTTCGGGCGGCGGTCGCCCTTCCAGTCAAAGTAAGGATTGATGACCACGGACAACATCGTGTGTCCTAAAGAATCTTCTTCATTGCGCCCAGTGCCCGCTGGCTCGGCGTGTACGTCATAAGAAAAGAGCGAGGCATCGCCGTCGAAATCGCCTTCGAAGGCTCGGGCATAAGGATCAACCAAAAGCTTGCTGGGATCGCAACGCAGGCCCTGCTCAGGATCGTACGGGCCATGGATGCGGTAGCCATAGCGCTGGCCTGGCCCCACGGTCGGAAGGTAGCAGTGGAAGACGTGAGCGGTTTCTTCTTCCATCTCAATGCGGACTTCGCTGAGGTCCTCTTCAATCAGGCAGAGCTCTACTTTTTCGGCGATATCCGAAAAGATTGCAAAGTTAGTACCCGCGCCATCAAACGAGGAACCCAACGGGTAAGGAGTTCCTGGCCATGGTTGTGTTATTGAACTACTCGATGCCATCATGAGTGAAAAGCTTAACGCACTCGCATGCTTTTGGCGCCTTATACAGCATCTTTAAATAACTAAGGGGTAACTTGCCGAACCCCGGCGATGATGATTTCCGCGCCTTGCAGTAGCGAAGAGTCCGCTAAGGTGGCCTCCTTCGACGAGGACGTTGATTGAGCAGCGTCATCGTCGGTGCTGGTTTTGGTCAGCTCTGCGAGCTGGGCGCGGTTTTGATCCATCACGGTAGTGCCCAGTACAAGATGGACCAAAGTTTCAGCGGCGATACGTCGCGCGGAGTCATCAGCGCCAGTTTCGCGCAAGGCGTCGGCGAATTTTTCAGTAAGCTGCGTCCACGTCGGCGAGTCGGCTTGAGAAAGGGCAGCGGTGACTAACTCCGCGCCATCGCGGTGAGCGAGAAGGATTTTCCGCAAATTTGCGACCAGCTCCAAAGTAGAAGAGCCGTCAAGATGAGTGATAAAGCTCGCAGCAATTTCTGCAATCAGCGCTTGCTTATTGGCAACATGCCAATACAGCGCGCCGGGGACCACGCCTAAGGTGGTGGCGATTCTGCGCATGGTCATATCCGCAAAACCGTAAGTATTAAGCAGTTTTACGGCTGTGGTGATGATATCTTCGCGGGTCAATTGCACATTGAGGAAGTCTACCTGAGCATTGTCTAAACGTAGACCGAGGCTAGTGAGGTCTACGCTTGGCGAGGTCTATGTTCACAGCAAGCTTTGAGGATTCCTTAAAGGGCTGGGGAAGTTTGCATTGTTAGGATATAACGCACACGATGTCTGTTGCGATGTATAGATAGGAAGTTTGGCGTCTAAGACTTGAGCCTCTAGTGATGCTCTTGTGATGACCGAATCAGCCTTTGACAGCAAGCACACACTAATACAGGAGAAAACTTGTCTTTTCCACGCCCGATGAAATTGTCCGCCGCCGCACTCGCGCTGGTTACGCCATTTGCTCTCGTTGCATGTGGCTCTGATGAAAGCGAGGAAACGGCTGCGCCATCTACTTCTGCGGTTACTTCCACGGTAGAGGCCACCTCTTCAAAGGAGACCTCTTCTGTAGAGACCACGACGTCGAAGGCCAAGGAAACTTCTGAAGAGGCAGAGCCTACGACTCAAACCCCGGCAGAAACCCAGGAACCTGAAAGCGGGCAGGGAACCGATCCTGCAGCTGCAGCCGGTGCCGCTGATGCTGCGGCTGGTAACCCATTAGCCGCTGAGGAATTGCAGCCGGTTCAAGGTGGCCAACCAGCGGATGAGGCCACCCGCGGAGCCATCTCCAAGCTGGTCAACGGCTGGTATGAGGTAGGCGACATGCGCTCTTACATGCGCTACATCCCAGAGCACACCTGTACTCAGGTGCTTGAGCAAAACCCAGACGTCCACAACGTCGACTACAGCGTCTTCCCACAGATCCCAATGAACCAGGTCAGCGATAACTGGAACGCAGCCGGCGTGCAGTCCATCGACGATCTTGCAGTCAATGGCGACACTGCTTCTGCGACTGTTACCGTCAACACCGGTGAAGGCGTCGATACCTCAGTCATGCGCTTTAAGAATGAGAGCGGCAACTGGCTGTTCTGTAACTAAGCCGTTTAATTAGTTATTCTTTATTCTCGTGGCACGTATAACTTTTCCCCGCACCGTCGGCTTTGGTGCGGGGCTTTTGGCATTAGTCCTCATCGTCTTTTCCATCTTCGGACTCTTGTGGGGCCTGTGGCGCCCGGAGATGACAGCAACAGCAGTGGAAGGCGGCGGTTTTGCCATAGATACAACTTCCAATGCGCAATTCCAAGGCTTTGGTGCCTTCGTGCTGGCTACGGCGCTGCTCGCTGGGGCAGTGGCTTTCGGGGTATTTAAATACGCGAAATCCCGCCGCGGTTTAGCAACCATGCTGTATCTGGCTCTGCTGACAGTGCTGGGCTCGCTGGCCTTTTGGTTGGTTGGAGGATTTATTGCACCGACGATGCCAGATGTGACAGCAGAAGTAGGAAGCCAAGTCAGCTGGGTCCCCAGCTTCAATCCAGGGTTAGGGCTGGCAGCTGCGCCCTTTGTGTGCCTGCTGGTCTACTGGTCCGGGTTGTACCTTACGATTGAAAGCTCTAGCGCAGGTGAAGAAGCAACTGCAGCTGTGCCGACAGAGGTCGGGCAGCCCCTGTATTAGATCACTGTATTAAAACGCGATTCAGGGGTGTCCATTCTGTGGGAAGGGATGCCCATTTTCAGCCGGGTCAATAGCGGTCGTATGATAGGTTAAAGCACCTAAACATACTCGTTGGAAAGGCCTGCTCAATGTTGCGCGTCATCGATCTCCGGGGTCGGAAATTAACTACCTCCCAATTGCGCCGAATTATTCCTCGCGGTGGTGTTTCAGTCGCCTCCGTCGTGGAAAAAGTCGCCCCCATAGTCAATGACATCCAACATCGTGGCGCAGCTGCCGCACTGAAATACTGCGAGCAGTTCGACGGTATTCGCCCTGAGGCCATCCGCGTGCCGCAACAGGCACTAGATGATGCGGTGAAGCAGCTTGATCCGCAGACTAAAGAGGCCATCGAGGTCTCCATTGAGCGTGTGCGCAAAGTTCACGCTGAGCAAAAGCCAGCATCGCACACTACTTCTTTGGGCCCTGATGCGTCTGTCACGGAGGTCTTTCGTCCAGTAGAGCGCGTTGGCCTCTACGTTCCCGGTGGCAAGGCTGTGTACCCATCCTCAGTCATTATGAACACAGTGCCGGCACAAGAAGCCGGTGCTTCGACCCTGATCGTTGCCTCCCCGCCGCAGAAGGAATTCGGCGGTCTGCCACACCCAACGGTACTGGCTACCTGCGCTATCTTGGGCGTGGATGAGGTCTGGGCTGTAGGCGGTGCGCAAGGTATTGCGCTGTTGGCTTATGGCGATGACGAGGCAGAGCTTGAACCTGTCGATATGGTCACCGGCCCAGGCAATATCTTTGTTACCGCCGCCAAGCGCCTAGTGCGTGGAATGGTCGGCACAGACTCTGAGGCAGGACCTACAGAAATTGCTGTGTTAGCCGATGCGTCTGCGAACCCGGTCTATGTTGCCTATGACTTAATCTCGCAGGCTGAGCACGATCCGATGGCAGCAAGCGTGCTCATTACCGACTCGGAAGCCCTCGCCGACGCTGTCGCCAAGGAAGTCGAGCAGCGTTATACCGCAACGGCGAACGCTGAGCGTGCAGCAGAGGCGTTGCGCGGGGAGCAGTCCGGAATTGTGCTTGTCGATGACATCGAGCAGGGCATTGAAGTAGCCGATGCTTATGCAGCTGAGCACTTGGAAGTACAGACAGAAAATGCCCGCGCGGTAGCTGAGCGCATCAAGCACGCGGGCGCTATTTTCGTCGGTGATTATTCACCTGTGCCGCTGGGCGATTACTCCGCAGGTTCGAACCACGTGCTGCCAACGTCGGGAACTGCGCGCTTTAGCGCGGGGCTGTCCACTCACACTTTCTTGCGTCCGGTCAACATTGTTGAATACGGCCGCGAGGGTCTAGCAGAAGTAGCTGACGCTGTGGTCAACTTCTCTAATGCTGAAGATCTACCAGCGCACGGGGAAGCTATCCGTGCTCGCTTAGAAGATAACTAAAGGACAGGGACTTTCATGACTGATAATTCTTCTACCAACGTGAGCGTTGATGACTTGCCTTTGCGCGATGAACTGCGCGGTAAGTCTGCTTATGGCGCACCGCAGCTGCACGTGGCCTATCAACTTAATACCAATGAAAATCCGTACTCGCCGTCTGAGGAACTCATTGCGGATTTGATTGCAGAAGTGCGCAAGATCGCCCGCGATCTCAACCGCTACCCAGAACGTGACGCAGTGGAGCTGCGGGAATCACTGGCCAATTACATCACCGGGCAAACTGGGGTAGCAGTCACCAAGGAACAAGTCTGGGCGGCCAATGGATCCAATGAAATTTTGCAGCAGCTACTGCAAGCTTTCGCGGGCCCAGGACGCAAGGCACTAGGTTTTACTCCGTCTTATTCCATGCACCCGATTTTAAGTGGGGGAACGCAGACGGAATTTATTGAATGCCCACGCTCTGAAGATTTCACGATTGATATCACCAAGGCGCTGGAAAGCATCGATAAGCATGCACCCGACGTGGTGTTTATTACCACGCCAAATAATCCTACGGGCGATGTCACCAGCCTCGCTGATATCGAAACCCTGATTCAGGCTGCCCCGGGCATTGTGATTGTCGATGAAGCTTATGCTGAATTTAGCCCCAGCCCATCCGCTGTGACCTTGCTGGAGAAATATCCCACCAAGCTGGTGGTCTCGCGCACCATGTCGAAGGCTTTCGACTTTGCTGGTGGCCGCGTCGGCTATTTCATTGCTGCTCCGGCGTTTATTGAAGCCGTGATGCTGGTGCGCTTGCCGTACCACCTCTCCAGCCTGACGCAGGCGGCGGCGGTGGTCGCGCTGCGTCACAGTGAAGACACGTTATCGACCGTGGCGAAGCTGTCTTCCGAACGCATCCGCGTGGTTGAAAGCTTGAATAAGCTGGGATACAAAGTCATCCCGAGTGAATCGAATTTCGTCTTCTTTGGCGAATTTGAAGATCAGCACGAAGCGTGGAAGAAATTCCTGGAACGCGACGTGCTGATTCGAGATGTCGGAATCACTGGCTTTTTGCGCACCACCATTGGTTTACCGGAAGAAAATGATGCCTTCTTGGAGGCAGCAGCGGCGATTGTGAAGGAGATCTAAAATGACACAAAGAATTGGCGCAGCTGAGCGCAAGACTTCGGAATCCGATATTCGCGTGGAAATCAATCTCGATGGCACCGGCAAATCGGACATCTCCACGGGCTTGCCGTTTTTCGATCACATGCTCACCGCTTTCGCTACCCACGGCAGCTTTGACCTGACGGTCAAGGCGCTCGGCGATATTGAAATCGATGCGCACCACACCGTGGAAGACACCGCGATTGTTTTAGGTCGCGCTTTTGCTGATGCCATTGGTGATAAGAAGGGCATCCGCCGCTTTGGCTCGCAGCTTTTGCCGATGGATGAAGCGTTGGTGGAAGCTGTCATTGATATTTCTGGCCGCGCGTACTACGTCATGAATGGCGAGCCGGAAAACTTAGATTGGCAGATCATCGGCGGGCACTATGCCACGGTGATTAACCGTCACTTCTTTGAGACCTTTGCGATTCACTCACAAACCACCTTGCACGTCAATGTGCGCTATGGCCGCGACCCGCACCACATCACCGAAGCTGAGTACAAGGCTGTGGCGCGTGCACTGCGCCAGGCAGTAGAAAGCGATCCACGGCAAACTGGGATACCTTCAACTAAGGGAGCTCTGTAGACTCCGCCGTGTACCTCGCTGTAATTTTGATGTTTATGGTTGCCGGCATGCTAGTCGGAGGAGCCTGGAGCGCCTATAAGCAAGGTTCAAAATTTTGGACAGTTATGGCAGCAGTCTTGGCTCTAGCCGCAGCTGGTGCCGCAATCGCGTGGATGATAGGAGAGATGCAGTAATTGGCTAAAAACGGCAAGAACTTCAACCGCAATCGACTTCACTCCCTCGATGACGCCACAACCCCTGCGCCGAAGCTAGGGCCAGATGCCACCCAGGCTCCTGAAAAGGTCACCTTGTGGAAGGTTCCTGGTTTCGCACCAACGATGGTGGCCGTGGCAGCAGCTTTTGGCGCTTGGTCGATCTTGCTTCCAGTTGTTCCAACGCAGGTCATTGAAGCCGGCGGTTCACCAGCTCTAGCGGGTGCATCCACCGGTATCTTCATGGCCGCGACTGTTCTCACACAGATTTTCACACCGTGGATGCTGCGGAAGTTCGGTTACCGCCGATTGATGGCGGTATCAGCATTCATGCTCGGTGTGCCTGCATTGGGACACCTCTTGGGAACAGAAGCATGGGCGGTCTTGCTGTTTTCGGCTCTGCGTGGCACCGGTTTTGGTGCACTGACAGTTGCGGAATCCGCGCTCATGGCGGAGCTAGTGCCGCTGAAATACCTCGGCAAAGCCACCGGCGTGCTCGGCGTCTTCGTTGGCGCTGCGCAAATGGTCTTCTTGCCCATTGGTCTGTACATGTCTTCCTCGCTGGGCTACGAGGTCACCTACATCACCGCTGCAGTCATAGCGGTTATCGCAGTAGGGATGGTCTTTAGAATCCCAGATATCCATCCCAAGACGGAAACTGAGGGGGCATCGACAAGCGAAAGTGCACGCCCACGCGTTTCCATCTGGAAACTTGTCTTGGTACCCGCGCTGGGGCTTAGCGCGATTTCGATGAGCTACGGTCTGGTCTCGTCTTTCTTGCCCGCGACCGTGACCGATATTGACCCCGTTACCGGTGCAACGTTGGGCGGCATCATGCTCTCCATTGTCGGTGGCTCCGCGATGGTCTCACGCTATTTTGCCGGCTCTGCCGCCGACCGCTTCGGCGAAGCCGGACGCCTCTACATCCCTGGCCAGCTCACCTCCTTCGTGGGCATGGCGCTGATGGCCGCGGTTATTTTAGCTGGCTGGTCAGTGTGGTGGCTGGTTGTTGCCGCCGCGCTCTTTGGCATCGGCTTTGGCGTGGTGCAGCAAGAAGCATTGCTCTCGATGTTCCAGCGCCTACCGCGCACCCGCTCTTCTGAAGCCTCTGCGCTGTGGAATATCTCTTATGACGGCGGTACCGGTGTCGGCTCCATTGTGTTTGCGGGCGTGGTGGCCGGTGCTGGTTACGCCGGTGGTTATGCCGCTGGTGCCGTGGTCATCCTCATCGGAGTGGGACTGACCAGCCTGGACTACGTTGTTGGTAAACACCGTGTAACTGAATACGACAATATTAAAACTCGCCTCAAGCGCCTGCGAAAGGAAAAATAAATAATGACTTCGAAATCCGTAGCCCTTCTTGATTACGGAGCCGGAAATCTGCGAAGTGCTCAGCGTGCTTTAGAACATGTTGGGGCGAATGTGACCGTAACATCCGATCCGAAAGTCGCGGTAGAAACTGATGGCCTGTTGGTACCAGGTGTGGGCGCGTATGCCGCGTGCATGGCAGGCCTGCGCGCGATTCACGGACCGCGCATCATCGGCCAGCGCCTGGCGGGTGGCCGTCCGGTTCTAGGAATTTGTGTGGGTATGCAGGTGCTTTTCGATGCCGGCAACGAGCACGGCATTCACACCGAAGGCTGCGGCGAGTGGCCGGGCCTGGTGGAACGCCTCGATGCTCAGGTCTTGCCGCACATGGGCTGGAATACCGTGAAGATGGAAAAAGATTCACAGCTTTTTGCCGGCCTCGATGAAGATACCCGCTTTTATTTCGTGCACTCATACGGCGTGCGCCGCTGGGAATTAGAAACTGAAATCACCACGCCACCTACGGTGACGTGGGCGCAGCATGAAAAAGATCCGTTTGTGGCTGCGGTGGAAAATGGTCCTTTGTGGGCCACGCAATTTCACCCTGAAAAATCCGGCGAGGCTGGATTGCACCTCTTGCGTAACTGGTTGGAACAACTCTAGGTAGGATATAGCACCATGACCTTTACTTTATTGCCCGCAGTAGATGTTGTTGACGGCCAGGCCGTCCGCTTGGACCAAGGAGAGGCCGGAACCGAAAAGTCTTATGGCACCCCATTGGAATCGGCGCTGAAATGGCAGGAGCAAGGTGCGCAGTGGCTGCACTTTGTGGACTTGGATGCGGCGTTTAACCGCGGCTCCAACCATGAGCTGATGGCAGAAGTCATCTCCAACCTGGACATCAAGGTAGAGCTCACCGGCGGTATCCGCGATGATGCATCGTTAAAGCGTGCATTGGATACCGGCGTGCAGCGGGTCAATATTGGTACCGCGGCCCTAGAAAACCCAGAGTGGATCGCGCGCGTGTTGGCAGAATACGGCGAGAAGATTGCTGTGGATATCGCCGTTCGCAATATCGATGGCCAGTGGCGTACCCGCGGCAATGGCTGGGTCTCTGATGGTGGCGACCTGTGGGAAGTACTTGAACGCCTCGACGCAGCAGGATGCAGCCGCTTTGTAGTCACCGATGTGTCGAAAGATGGCACCTTGACGGGGCCAAATGTTGAGCTTTTGCGTGATGTTGCCATGGCCACTGATGCCAAGATTGTCGCCTCCGGTGGAATTTCGACCTTGGATGACGTTTTGGAGCTGGCGCGCTATGAAAATGAAGGCATCGACTCGGCGATCATTGGCAAAGCTTTATATGAAGGCCGCTTCGATCTCGCGACAGCGCTTGACGCAGTGACTAAGGTAGAGCCATTACCGGAAGAAACCCCCATTGATTTGCTGGAGTCTCGCGAATGACCTCACCGCTAGAGCTGGTTGCCATTGCTGAAGCCGTGGTTGATGATGTCGAACAACTTTTCATCGATGGCTTAGGCGCCCCACCCGCTAGGTTTAAAGGCGAGGGCGATTTTGCCACCGAAGTAGATTTGGCAATCGAGGCTCATCTGCGCAGCTCGCTCACCCAGCTCACCGGCATCCCAGTCTATGGCGAAGAAGGTGGCGGCAACGCCGATTTGAATCAGACCGCGTGGGTTGTGGATCCAGTTGATGGCACCGCGAACTATGCTGCGGGCAATCCTTTGTGCGGCACAGTGGTTTCTTTGGTGCATGAGGCACGACCTATTGTTGCGATTGCTAATTTCCCGCTGCTCAAGCGGCGTCTAGTCGCAGCAGAAGGGATGGAGCTGCGCACTCTGGGTGGTTTGGAGTCCGGCTTTGGCGGTGGGGAAGATGCCTTGCCTTTTGAAGATTCCCGCGGGCACATTGGGTGTTCTTCGCATCTGCCGACACCGCTTTTCGATGATCTCCGGAGCGTGGGCTTGCGCCCACGCATGACCGGCTCGGTGTGCTTGGATTCAGCATTCGTTGCGCAAGGTGTTTTTGACGGCGCGGTGAACTTTTCTCCGCACCCGTGGGATAACGCCGCGGGCGCACTGTTTATCCAGGCAGTCGGCGGAGTTGCCACTGATCCTGAAGGCAACCCCTGGACGGCCTTTTCGCATGGCCTGGTGGTCGGCACGGAACAGGTCCATGCCACCATCCTTGATTCCATCAAGCGTACTGGCGTGGGAACCCGCCAGGTATAGATTTAAAACAAAACTTATTTTAAAAGGAGCTTGCCATGGCTGTGGCAATTCGCGTTATTCCGTGCCTCGATGTTGATCAGGGCCGTGTTGTTAAAGGCGTGAACTTTGAAAACCTGCGCGATGCTGGGGATCCAGTCGAACTTGCGCAACGCTATAACGAACTCGGCGCAGATGAACTGACCTTTTTGGATGTCTCTGCTTCCAAGCACGGACGCGGAACCATGTTGGATGTGGTGCGCCGTACCGCCGACCAGGTCTTTATCCCGCTGACTGTCGGCGGTGGAGTGCGCTCAGCTGACGACGTTCGCGAGTTGCTCCGTGCCGGTGCCGACAAGGTCTCCGTTAATACCTCTGCGATTGCACGTCCGGAGCTTTTGCGCGAGCTGGCTGATATCTTCGGCTCGCAATGCATCGTGTTATCTGTCGACGCGCGCCGTTCCGCAGAGCAGCCATCCGGCTATGAAGTCACCACGCACGGTGGCACCAAGTCTGCTGGTTTAGATGCTTTGGAATGGGCACGTCGTGGCGAAGAGCTGGGAGTAGGCGAGATTTTGCTGAACTCCATGGACGGCGATGGCACCCGGGGCGGCTTTGATATTGAGATGCTCAAGGCCGTGCGTGAGGTAGTTACCGTGCCAGTCATCGCTTCCGGTGGTGCAGGCAAAGCCGCCGATTTCCCACCAGCTGTCGAAGCCGGTGCCCAAGCTGTGCTGGCAGCTTCAATTTTCCACTTCCAGGAAGTTACGATTGCCGAAGTAAAGCAAGAGCTTTCATATGCCGGATATGAGGTGCGCTAGTGACAAATAACACCACAAGCCCAGCAGACTATGACCTGGCACCGGATATTGCCGCGCGTTTAAAACGCAATGAACAAGGCTTGGTTCCTGCAATTGTGCAGGCAGACACCGGCGAAGTACTGATGATGGCGTGGATGGATGACCACGCGCTGGCGCATTCTTTGCGGACCCGCAAGGGCACGTATTTCTCGCGCTCGCGTAATGGATATTGGGTGAAAGGGGAGACCTCTGGCAATGTACAAGAGGTAATCGGTGCACGACTAGATTGTGATGGAGACACCATTTTGCTGACTGTTCGTCAGTCCGGTGGTGCCTGCCATACGGGTGATCGGACCTGCTTTGATGCAGATGACTTGCTTTCCCCACAACCTAAGAATCCTTCTTAAGGAGAAGTGATCTTTTTATGGGCAGGCGTATTGGCCCCCTACTTTTTGCCATAGCCGCGATTGTCTTGTGGCTGTCATCCCGCGCTACTTGGGTTACAGCGCACGTAGAAGATGAGCTTTCAGGCGCGCAGACCTTGCCTTTGATTGGCAGCTTCTGGTCGCTAGAGCTCATGGGCCTGACTCTGCTGCTTTTGGCAGGTGTGCTCGCAGGCCTTGCCTTGCGCCGAATTGGTCGTCGTATCGTTGGCATTATTGCCGCCCTGGCCGGCGCCGCGGTGGCGTGGGGGCCGCTGCAATTGCTTACCCGTGGTGCTGATCCCCAGCGCGCGCAGAACTTGCTCCAAGCAAGTGAAGCTAATCAAAATGCCGTGGACAACGTCACCATTTCCTCCTGGGCGCAAGTGGTTTCTGCCGATGTTGCCCAGCTTGGTCCCATCTGCGCGGTAGCGGCTGGCGCTGCCGCAGTATTCGGCGGTGTGATCTTGGCGATGCAGCCGGGGGGAGACAAACCCCGTTCCCACAAGTATGAGACTTCGGCCGCGCGTGAAGAGGCTTTGGCCGAAGACCTGCGCAATTCCCCGGATTCTGGGCGCGTGATGTGGGATGCTCTCGATGCAGATATTGATCCCACGGATTTGCCCCACCAGAAATAGTGCACGATTTCATTTTCCATAGCTTCAACCGATAACCTAGATGTGATTTAGACTTCATT
>DGYMI06202__coassemble_1251_pt1 | contig 17970 bp, 20 predicted proteins | sample DGYMI06202__metabat2_low_PE_019 | metagenome-assembled genome bin DGYMI06202 | reverse complement strand
GGAGGCATCGTTAAGCTGAAGCTTTTGCAACGCATCACGCAAAGCCGGGAAATCTGCCTGCGAAATTGGGAACAAGCCCGAGTACACCATTGGCTTCGGATCGGCGTAACCGGTCAGCGGCTCATCCGCGCCCTTGGCAGCCCAGGTGACGGTGTCACCCACCTTGGTCTCACGCACGTCTTTCACGCCGGTAATCAGGTAGCCAACCTCACCCGGGCCCAGGCCCTTAACCGGTGTTGGCGTTGGGGAAACCACACCGAGCTCTAAGATATCCAGCTCCACGCCAGTGTTCATCATGCGGACTTTTTGACGCGGCTCCAATTTGCCATCCACCATGCGGATGTAGGTAACCACGCCGCGGTAGGTGTCATAGACCGAGTCAAAAATCATCGCCCGTGCTGGCGCATCCACACCGAAATCACTAGTCGGCGCAGGGATCAACTCCGTGACCTTGTCCAAAAGCTCCGGTACGCCTTCACCAGTCTTACCGGAGACGCGCAATACCTCTTCGGGCTCCACGCCAATGATATTCGCGATTTCTAGCGCATACTTTTCTGGCTCTGCATTAGGCAGGTCGATCTTGTTGAGCACTGGAATGATTTCCAGGTCATTTTCCATCGCCATATAAAGGTTAGCCAGCGTTTGTGCTTCGATGCCCTGAGCGGCATCGACAAGCAAAATGGCTCCTTCACACGCATCCAAAGAGCGCGATACCTCATAAGAGAAGTCAACGTGACCTGGGGTGTCAATCATCTGCAGGACAATTTCTTGCCCCTTGTGCTCACCCGAGCGAGGAATCCACGGCAAACGCACGTTCTGCGCCTTAATGGTGATACCGCGTTCGCGCTCAATATCCATGTTGTCCAGATACTGATCGCGCATATCGCGCGCTGCAACAACATTGGACAGCTGCAAAATACGGTCTGCCAACGTCGACTTACCATGGTCAATGTGCGCGATGATGCAAAAGTTCCGGATCCGGGCGGGATCCGTCAACGTCGAAACGGCAAAATTGTTAGTCAAAAGGTTCCTATTCCATTTCCATGCACATAAAGAAAGCTTGTACCAACCATACCGAAGACAACCTATAAAATAGGAGTTAGGATGGTGAATATGAATAACACCTTTGTGTCCCGCTTGCGCAAGGTCGCTGGCATTGAGGTGAAAGAGCCCTTAGACCTCGGACTTTCTCGCATCAATGCCCGCTTAGGCATGCACGGCAACCATGGCGGGACCGATCCCCGCAGACCTGCCAAAATTCGTGTTGAGCACACCGAGGCACGCGCACGCTCAATCTTTTTCGCACCCGATATGGACGGCCAAGCCGACTCCGGAGAAGTCGTGTGGGTGTGGGCACCAACTGAAGGCCCCAGCTCGCCACCGACGGAGCGCGCCATTTTATTAGTAGGTCGTACTCGCTCCACGGTTTTGGGACTTTTAATCTCCCCTAATGCCTCGCATGCTGACGATGAAGCCTGGTTGGCCATCGGCTCAGGTGAATGGGATGATTCGCGCAGGCAGTGCTGGGTGCGCCTCGACCGTGTACTAGAAGTATCGGAAGAGCAAGTACGCCGCAAAGGCATCCTGTTTCCCGAGCGCCGCTTTGAGCGCATTGCCAACCGCCTGCGCCAGAAATTCCATTGGGGATAAGAATTTGAATATTTGCCCCAGCCCTTGGTACTGTATCCAGGTTAGTTAACTTTTTGTGCGCGATTGCGCTAGCGGTCAGGACCTTGGGTCCGCTCGTTAATCGCCAAAACTTCCCTTGTGGGGAGTTGGGAGCTGTGCACATGAGGTTAAATATCCAATCACTATAGATTTACAAGAGGTATATCTCATGGCAAATATCAAGTCCAAGCAAAAGCGCGTTCTCACCAACGAGAAGGCACGTCTGCGCAATAAGTCCGTTCGCTCTGCAGTCCGCACCGAGATCCGCAAGTTCCGTGCCTTGGTTGAGGCTGGCGACAAGGCTGGTGCTGAGGCACAGCTGCGCAAGGCTTCCCGCGCATTGGACAAGTCCGTATCCAAGGGCGTCTTCCACCGCAACAACGCGGCTAACAAGAAGTCCGGTATGGCTGCCGCTTTCAACAAGATGAACTAATCTTGGCTTAAAGCATCACCTGGTGCCCCATGCAAGCAATTGTGTGGGGCACCAGGTGTTTTCTAATGATGTTCGAACTAATGCTGGGTTAGTCCGGCGGGGCGGCTAAGATACTTTAACGATGACGAACCTGAAGCCCTTGGTAAAGTGGGTCGGCGGAAAACGCCAGCTTTTGCCACATATTCACGCTGCCCTACCGGCAACGGGCTACTCAACCTATTTTGAGCCCTTTCTAGGTGGTGGCGCGGTTTTGTGGTCCCTGGCTCCAGAAAAAGCCGTGGTCAATGACCTCAACGTTGAGCTGATCAACTTGTACACCGTGGTTCGCACGGATGTAGAAGCGCTCATCGCGGAGCTTCAGGATTATCCCAACGATGAAGAATTCTTCTATCAGCTGCGCGCACTAGACCGCGACGCCGAAGTATTTGCTGCGCTCTCCCCTGTGAAGCGCGCTGCCCGCACGGTGTATTTGAACAAGACCTGCTACAACGGGCTGTATCGCGTCAACCAGGCCGGCCAGTTCAACTCGCCTTTTGGGCGCTATAAAAAGCCCCTCATTTGTGATGAAAAGACTCTCAACGCCATCAACGTCTATCTGCGTGACAATGACGTCTCCTTTTTAAATGGCGATTTCCAAGATGCCGTCTCGTCAGCCCAGGCCGGCGATTTTGTCTACTTCGATCCGCCCTATGACCCGGTCAATGTCACCAGTAACTTTGTTGGCTATGCCGCCGGTGGGTTCGGCCGCGACAATCAGGTGGAGCTCAAAGAGCTGTGCGATGAGCTCACAGACCGCGGCGTGAAGTGGATGCTGTCTAATTCCGCCACGGAATTCATTCGTGAACTGTACGCGGAGTACCACGTTGATATCGTAGGGGCATCCCGCGCGATTAATTCCGTGGCGTCCAAGCGCGGCAAAGTCGATGAGGTGCTAGTAAGAAACTATGACAAGTGAAGCTGAGCTCCGCACACTCTTCGGCGTAAAAAGCAGCCAGACGCTAGGCCGCAATGACTATGGCTGGTTGCGGGTTTTTAGGCACAAGCAGCTTAACGATGCCGGCTTCTTCCGCATCACCGCCGCCGAACTTAAAGAGCTCTCACTGCGTGAGCCCCGCTTGATGGCCAAGCATGATTCCACAGCGGCCAGGCCTTGGATTTTTAAAGAGCTAGGCCTTAATATCATTCCGCTTTCGCGCTTTGAGTACTTAGTGGGCAAGTTCGACCTTTTTGCGAAGTTTCCCGAACCAGAAACGCTTGGCCCCGTCCGGTATATGCCTTTTCCGGATGATATTGAATCGCTGAATCCAGATGACATCACCTCTGAAGCAGCGGCGCTGAATGCATCCGCATTGTCCCATATCTTGGATGACTTTCTAGAAACATCTACGCTGCAGGCCACCGTGGCGGGCAGAATGTCTACCGGGAGCATTGATGTTCGCCTTGCCTGCGGTGATTTCCAGGTGTCCAAGGCGCAGATGGAAATTGATGCCGGCTTGGAATCAGCGGATGTGCTGGGACTTATTGAAGCCAAGAACCATCTCTCGGATGATTTCAATATCCGCCAGCTCTACTTCCCTTTCCGGCGCTTTTCTCAAAGCCTGTCTAAGCCAGTCGCCCCAGTTTATCAGGTCTATTCCAATGGTATTTTCCATCTCTACCGCTTCGACTTCGACGATATACTGCGGCCGGAATCCATTCGGCTTGTAAAGTCGGCTCGCTATACGCTGACACCGTCGAGTATCACGCTGGATGTCATCGATAAGCTGCTCAAGACAGTGCCCATCGCCGCGGAGCCGGAAGCTATCCCCTTCCCACAGGCGGATAGCTTCGCGCGCGTGATTAACCTGTGTGAACAGCTGCAAGATTCTGAACTCAGTGTTGAAGCGATTACTGAGAACTATGATTTCACCTCGCGCCAGACCAATTATTACACCGGCGCCGCGAAGTATCTGGGGCTGGTAAACGATACCAACCGCATGTGGTCACTGACGGATTTCGGCGCGAAGGTCATGGCCAGTGAGCGCAACGACCGCAACGTAGCACTCATCAAAGCGCTGCTGCGCCATGAAGTCTTCCACGTGGTATTAGCTAGAGCCCTAGAAATAGGAGAAGTTCCCGACCGCGCCACCATTGTGTCCATCATGGAGGCATCGAACCTGGAACTATCCGCATCCACCGTCACCCGCCGCGCGGGCACCGTGTTGTCGTGGATGCAGTGGGTATGGTCGCTGGCAACAACCGAAGAGCTTAAGCTTTAAAAGCCGACGATATCGCGCAATCCAGTGATTGCCAGTGCTACACCCGCCAGCATGAAGAAGGAACCAGCGGCGATATCAATCCACGGGCCCGCCGCCAAAAGCTTACGGCGTACGGCCTTTGTGGAGACCACGAAAGCGATAATGACGAACATTACGTAGCAAGAAAAGCTCATCGCCAAAATCAGCGTGATCGCTACGCCTATCGATGGACTCGCCGGCAAAAGTGGCGCAATCAACGCCGAGAGGAATAAGACGATCTTGGGGTTCGAGAGATTCGTCGCTAAGCCTGTGCGAAAGGTATGCCGCAGCCGACCCAACTGGGCTTCCTGCTCCGCAAGCGACATCGGCACCGCGCTACGCGAATCCCACCCTGCCTTGAAGGTGGCATAGCCCATGTAGACCAACCAGCTACCGCCGAGTAGCTGCACCAGACCTAAAAGCTGCGGGAATGCCGTCAACAAGGCTGCCGCGCCCAGTACTGTCAGCGAGGTCCACATCAGCACGCCCACTTGGATACCTGTCACCGCGGCGACGGCATGGCGCCGGGATTTCGTGGCTAGGCGCGTAATCAGGATGGTGTCAGGGCCTGGGCTCAGCGCGCCCAACAGGTTTAGAACAACGATTGTGGCAAGGGACGACAAACTCACTCGAAGCGTCCCAGAAGATCCTCGCGGCCGAACATCTTGGCGGTATCAACCGCATTGGGAGTACCAGCATGCGGGTTGGCACCCGCTTCTAGTAGCGCGTCGATGACGGCGTCTTCTTTCTTGAAAATAGCGCCCGCCAATGGCGACTGGTTGCGATCATTAAGCAGGTTCACATCTGCACCTACTTCGACCAAAGCCTTGACCAGCTCCGGATGCCCGTTATATGCGGCGAGCATGACAAAAGACTGGCCATCTTGGTTGACCATATCTACGCTAACGCCCTGCTTAATGTACTCAACCAGGGTGATATCGCCATTGCGCGCTAAGTCAAAAAGTTTGCTCGCGAACTCGGCGATTTCCTGTTCACTATTTTGTTCACTCATGCCGATTAGTTTATCGTGCAAGCTGCGCGATTTGCCTAACGGCCGCCTCAACCGCATAGTCCGCACCATCGCGGCCTAAACTTTTGACCTGTCCATCGAGGTCAGAAACAATAATGACGGCCTTGCTGATATTATCGCCCGACCAGCGCCTAGCAATCGGCGCGGTTTTCTCCGCGACATAAGGATGCAGTCCCGACTGTTTTGCCAAAGAGAACTTATCCCCACGCGCGGTATACAGCCTGGCGATCACGCCGACCTTATTCGCCAGCGCCGCCGCAATGCCCACGGGTTCTGCGCCTAATTGCAGCGCACGACGACACGTAGCGATGGCCTCGCCCGCGCGCCCTGCCACCGCCGCATCAGCGATATCCCAGTTTTCTACTTCAGCAACACCGGCGTAGTACCGCTGGACTGTTTGCCGGGTGACGTTGCCACCGGTATCAGCTACCAGCTGCGAAATCGCTGCCGCGAGCGCGCGCAAATCCGAACCCACACCTGAGAGCAACGCATCCACAACATCTGGAGTCGGCCGAATCCCGTGCGCTGCGAACTCACGCGTTGCCCAGGGCTTGACCTCATTGTCATAAAGGCTAAAGACCTCATGCACGCGCGCGAGCTTTTGCAGCTTCGCCATCAACTCCGGCGGCTTCTTGCGGTTCTTAAGGTTCTTCCGCGACGTCGCGAAGTTAATCACCATCGTCATGCCCGGCGCGGGATCTTTCGCCGCATCGACGATGAGCTTGATCAGCGCCGAGCCAACTCGCTCCGTATCCGCAATGACAATCACGCGGGTCTCACCAAAGAGCGACGGGCTGGTCGCCTCAATCAGCTCCCATTCGGTGACTTCTGCCGCACGCAGAATCTTCAGCTCCGGCTGTTCCCCGGTTTCTTCTGCCACCGCTTTTTGGATAGACCTGCGGGCACGCTCTGCCAAAAATTCATCATCGCCCACAATCAGGTGCACCGGTTCCATGCAGACCATCATAGAACACCTAAAATCTCCCGTCTGCAGCGTGCTGGGTTCCATCCGAATACACGGTGACTTCCCCATCGCGGTTCGGAAAGAGCACCGGGATGCCGTCAGGGGTTTGGATTCCCCGGGTGCTCTTTTGTCCTTCGCCATCGAGGACCACAATCGCCTGGGTGCCAGCAGGAACATTATCGATATCTTCTTCACTGTTCACGGTGTGCACCTGCGTAATCTCCAATGGTTGCGGGCGCGGTTGGAAATTAACGCCGAAGATGATGAGCAGCCCGGCGATGGCAGCGAAGGTTTTTCGCGGATGTCCGCAGACAAGGCCCGCGATAATCCAGCCGTAGGCAAGCAGCACCGCGATGGGTGACGCGGCAATCACGGCGAGTGGAAGCTGCTGCGCGCCGGCCGCGATGTGATAGATCCACCAGGTGCAGGGTTCGATGAGTTTCAGCAGAAGGATGGCGGGGGCATCGATAGGCAATTGTGCAAGACCTGCTGCAATGAGCCCGACGATGGTAATCGGCGCGGAGACGGGCGCTACCAGCACATTGACTAGCACAGATACCAGGGACACTTCACCGGCCATCAGTGCCACGATCGGCATGGTGGCAAGGTCAGCAGCGATGGCAACGGCCAGTGCGCGGGATAAAATATCCGGCCAGTTCAATGGTGCAAGCACGCGGTGCATCATGGGAGTCAGCACCACGATAGATGCCGTGGCCGCGCACGAGAGCGCAAAACCGAAGCTCGCGGCCATATCGCTATCCCACACAATCAGCCCGATGACACCAATACAGAGTGAGTGAATCGGCTCCGCCCGCGAGGAATTTATCACCGCCAACAGGCCAACGACTCCGGCAACGCTCGCGCGCAGGACCGAGGGCTCTGTTCCAACTAGAACCACGAAGCCAAAGAGCGCGAAGCCGGCAGAAATGACCTGCACGCGGGGTCCCAATCCAATCCACCGGCACAACAGGAAGAAAGCAGTCAGCACGATTGCAACATTGGCGCCAGATACTGCGGAGAGATGTGAAAGTCCGGTATCAATAAACAGTTCTTGCTGCGCGGTATCTTGCAACGACGTATCCCCGAGCACCATGCCTGGGATCAATCCTTGGGAGGCCTCGCCAACAGATGCTTGCACCGCTTCGCGGAAATTGTCAGAGACCCGCACGGTGATTCCTGTGGCCTCGGTGAACTCAGTCACCGTGCCGTTTCCGATGACGCCGGAAACACTCGGTGATTTGGATTCACTCCAGCGCGCGTTGACCTCCACGATGGAGCCGGTATCGATGCCCTCGGGAAGTTCTTCAACAAAGACAGGATAGGTAGCGCCTTCAGCGTGCAGCCGGATAAGAAAGCCTGACGATGTCTCCGTCGGACTCATCGTCACCTTTCCCACAGTTATCTCATCCGGCGCACGCTGCATACGCACGTGGGTCACTAACATGGACACCAGCCCCAGTGCGGACACTAGAATCGCTTGTCCGAACTGTTTAAATATCACCATCCCAGCCGTGGCAATCAGCAACGCAATTGCTGCTACTGGCAGATATCCGCACAAGACCAAAAGCGCCACTGCCCACACAGTAAGCGCCGAGGGCACCAGACGAAGCTCACGCATGTGTGTCTACACAGTCACAAGCTCGTGGAGCTTTTCAAATTTTGCCGGACCAATGCCGCTGATATCCAAAAGATCTTCGATCGCGGAGAACTTACCCACGGTATCGCGGTGCGAAACAATCGCCTCTGCAGTTACTTCGCCCACCCCAGGTAGCTGCATTAATTCAGTCGCCGAAGCGGTGTTGAGATTGATCTTTGAGCTATCACCGCCACCAGACTCGCCGTCTGCTTCGGTACCTATAGGAGGGGCTTCGCCGATTTTGTGGACGTAGATCTGTTCGCCATCGACAAGCACTTGTGCATGGTTGATGGAAACGATATCCGCATCAGCTGCGAGTCCGGAGACTTCCAAGGCATCAGCGATGCGCGAGCCTTGCGGCAGCGTGATGATGCCAGGGCGCTCTACCGCGCCGACGAGTGACACCACCACCTCTTCCGGCAGCGCTTCTTCCGATGCGGCGACGGGCTCGGCCGCTTCGAGGGCCGGGAGCTGATCTGAATCGGGCGGAGATGTAAGCGCTAGCCATAATAAAACGCTGATGATAATTGCCAAGGCGGCGACAATGGCCTGCCATGGAGCGATTTTCAAACGCGGGGTCGGATAGGAAACATCGAGGATAGGTTCTTCACCAGTTGGTGCGGTCAGTTCTGATAAACGGTCACTAATTCGGTTCATGACCTGAGACTAAGACGAAGTCAATACTTCGCGATAGCCCCAGGCTCAAAATCTGTGGATAACTTTAATGACACGTCACCGAAGAGGCGGAGTTATCCACAGACGCGTGCTTTGCGACCGCCCAACCGAAGGTCATCGCGGCACCGACCTGCGCCCCCGCGCCCGGATATTCGGAGCCCATAACCGACTGCGCATCGTTGCCCGCGGAGTATAAACCGCTAATTACCGAGCCATCTTCGGCCAGGACCTGACCATGTTCATTGATGCTGATTCCAAAAGACGTCGCCAGTGGCGTGGGAACTACTTTGATTGCGTAGAAGGGTCCTTTTTCAATCGGAGCCAGGTTGGGATTAGGGGTGTTTTCTGGATCCCCAGCGACCTGACCAAAGAGCAGCTCGCCCTTGTGGAAGTCCTCATCCACGCCCGATGCGGCAAAGGAGTTGAAGCGTTTTACTTCCGCGCGCAGGCCTTGCGGGTCGACGCCGATATTCTTGGCCAATGCTTCGAGAGTTTTTCCGGAGTGCAGGTAGCCGGAATCGATGTATTTCTTCAGCAGGAACTTCGGCAGATGCGGCATCGTGATCATGCCTAGGCCGTATTTGGTCAGGGTGCGGGCATCAACGATGAGCCAGGCTGGCACCACATCGTTGTCATACATCGCGCGCACGAAGCGATGATAAGACACAGATTCATCGACGAAGCGTTTGCCATCAGACTGAGTAGACCGCAGAGACACCAATCGCGCCCGCACCCACGTGCACCCCGATTACTTCATTGAGCTCAGTCAGGATAAAACTGGAGCCTTCCGGCAGCGCTTGTTCCAGAAGTTCCTGCAGCATCTCTGCTTCTTCTTCCGCATCATTGTGTTGCAAGGCTACAAACACAGGCTTGCCGCCGGCTTCCGATGCCACCAGATCCACCAGCTTGATAAAACCTTTAGTCTGCGTGCGCGTGCGGCCAACAAGCTCCAATTTGCCATCGTTAAGTGCCATAATGGGCTTAGTCGCCAACAGCGCCGTAGAGATCATCGCCGTTGTTGTGGACATTCGTCCGGAACGGCGAATCTCATCGGTGGAGTTCAAATAGACCCAGGTCTTACCACGCGCGAGGGTATCTTCCGCTACTTCGTAGCATTCATCGACATCGGCGCCATCTTTTGCCAGCTTGGCAGCAGCCATCGCCGCCGCCCCCAGCACCATGCCGGCGGTGCCAGATTCAATCACGCGCACCTTGTTATCAGGAAATACTCCCGATGCAGTAACCGCTGCCGACCAGGTCGACGATAGCTCTTTGGCCAGGTGCAGCCCGACGATGCCTTCATCGCCACCGCGTTCCATTTGCCGGCCATATTCCGCGGCAATCTCCAGCGCAGACAGAGCAGAAGTCGTAGCTTCCGAATCTTCATGCTCCATCACGTGCAATTGGCACACCGTGATGTCTAATTCTGCGATAATCTCATCGGGCAAGCCTGCGGATGAGTCGGTCACTATTCGAACCGGCATTAAATATCAGCCCCCGCGCCACCAATAACGTGGGCGCCCATATTCCAGCCGTCAAAATACCAGTTGGCGTTTTCAACGTTGTCAGAGTTAAAGCGCACTGGCGCATTAGGACGCTGCGGATCAAAAGATGGCCGGGCGGTAAGTTGCGCCCAGTGCGTGTTCTTCAGTCCCGAAAGCATCTGATATTGCTGACTGTGCAGCGCGATTAGGTTGCAGGTCAACGCCGAAATCGCACCACCATGCGCTACGACTAAGACGGTATGTCCGTCCCAATCAACATATTCACGCATCAAATCATCAATGGCTGGACGCGCACGTTCGGCCACCTCAACGCGTGATTCCCCGCCCGGTGGCGCCCAAGTGGGGTCATGGCGCCAGATGGCGCGCGCACCTGGAAATTGCTCATCGACCTCAGCAGAAGTCATGCCTTGCCACTTACCCAAATGGGTTTCGCGAAGGCGCGCATCCACTTCCACGTCGACGCCTAATTGCTTGCCGACGAGCTCCGCCGTCACCCTAGCCCGCGACAAATCGGAGGCAAGAATGCGCGTGATTCCTTGATTTTTCAGCAGTCGCCCGGCAGCTTCAGCCTGCTTCTCACCTTCATTGGACAGCGCTGTATCCAAGTGGCCCTGCATTCGACCGGTGGCGTTGTAAACAGTCTGACCATGCCTGATCAGGATTAGACGGCGACCCATGAAAAATTAGCCTAGTACTCTTCGTCTTCTTCCGGCTCTTTTTCAGCCAGAGGAATGTCATCAATTGACTGGGCATCGCGGATATTATCCCACGTACCCGGACGCGTTGCCGGTTCAATGCCTTCAATCTCAATGAGCGGGCAGTCATGGTAGAGACGATCCAGTCCGTAGTACTCGCGTTCCTGCTCGCGCTGAACATGCACGATGGTAAAGCCGTAATCCAGCAATACCCAGCGGTTTTCCCGCACGCCTTCGCGACGCTTTGGTTCGAAACCTTCGGCCGTCAAAGCATCTTCTACCTCTTCAACAATGGAACGCACCTGGCGCTCATTGTCTGCAGACGCGATGACGAAAAGTTCCGTGATAGCCAAAACGTCAGAGACATCAATGACAGCGATGTTGCTGGCGGACTTTTCATCAGCAGCATGCGCTGCCAACTCCGCCATCCGGCGGGCTGCGTCAGTAATACTCACAAATATCCTTTACTTTTCGATATGTATAGCAGGTAATAACTTTACAGCGTTCTACAGCGCTTTACCTTCATTTGGGCTATACAGGTGATTTTTCGCAATATACTGCACTACCCCGTCTGGCACCAAGTACCACACTGGTTCCCCACCCCGGGCACGTTCACGGCAATCCGTCGAAGAAATAGCCATCGCTGGAATATCAATCAGCTCAATATTATCGCGCTGGTCTTCCGGCACCATGTCGCGAGTCAACGGATAGCCAGGGCGGGTCACACCAACAAAGTGCGCCATATCCAGCATCTCTTCCCAATCGCGCCACGACATAATCGACGCCAGCGCATCCGCCCCAGTAATAAAGTACAACTCTGCCTCTGGGTAAAACTCGCGGATATCGCGCAGCGTATCGATGGTATATGTCGGCCCCACGCGGTCAATATCCACCCTTGATACCGTGAACCGGGGGTTAGACGCCGTTGCCACCATCGTCATCAAATAGCGATGCTCCGCATCCGTGACATCACGGTCTGCCTTTTGCCACGGCTGCCCCGTGGGCACGAAGATGACCTTATCCAAGTCAAAGCGATATGCAGCCTCACTTGCTGCCACCAAGTGGCCGTGGTGGATCGGGTCGAAGGTTCCACCCATGATGCCGATTTTATTCATAATCCCTAACCTTAACTGTGCTGCTTTAGATCAGCCTCATCGCCAAGACGACAAGAGCTAAAAGAGCCACTGCCGCAGACATGACGATGACAGATGTCGCCTGAGGTTTAACTTTTTCCTGCACCAGTCCATCATTAGTGCGCCGATAACGCCCAGATTGGCGCACCATAATATTCAGCGCTGCAATTCCGGCGATAACCGTGATCACAATAAAGGCTGCATCATGGATTGATGCTGACACACGCATGCTTAACCCCGCGACCACCAGGAATGAGACCAACGTACGTGTCCAGGCCATGACGGTGCGCTCTGGTTGCAAACCTGGATCGGGGTGCCGCATCATATTTTTCACAGCAAAATCACCACAAGACCAAAGACGCAGCCTATCGCCGCCGCAGCCGACAAAACTGGCACCAGCCTTGGCGCAGGCATCGGCTTGCCGGTTCGCATGGCGCGCTCAACCTTGGCCCATCGAAAAGCTGCTCCAACAGCTACTAATGCTGCGGTAACAATCACCACGAATGAAACTGTCGAGTTAATCCAGGCAGGTACGCCTTCGATATTAAAAATCTCAATCGCGATACCACCAGCTAGAAAGGCCAAAGACGACCGGATCCACGCCAAAAAGGTGCGCTCATTCGCCAAGGTGAAGCGTGGATCTGGGTCTTCGCCTTCCTCCCAAAATTTCATATTCTAATGCTACAACGCCCACGGTGTATTCTCAGGGAAACATTTAGATAAGGAGAACTATATGGAGACCTGGGAACCCACGATGTCCGCAGGACCCCTGCTCGGAATCGCGCTAGCAGCCATCGTGCTGATTTTGTTACTTGTCATCAAGTTCCGAATCCACGCATTTGTCACGCTCATCATCGTCTCGGCGCTTACAGCTATCGCTGCAGGCATCCCCATCGCTGGCGTTGTGCCCACCATGATTGATGGCTTTGGCTCAACCATCGCCTCAGTTGCTTTGCTCGTGGGCCTTGGCGCCATGATCGGCAGACTGGTTGAAGCTTCCGGCGGTGCACAATCGCTTGCCGATGCCCTCGTCAACGCCTTCGGCGCCAAACGCGCCCCGCTCGCACTGGGTATCGCGTCTTTGATCATGGGCTTTCCGATCTTCTTCGACGCCGGGCTCATCGTCATGCTCCCGGTCATCTTCGCGGTCGCGCGACGCCTCGATGGGCCAGTCCTTGCCTACGGCATGCCCGCCGCCGGTGCATTCTCAGTCATGCACGTATTTTTGCCACCGCACCCAGGACCTGTGGCCGCTGCTGAATTCTTCAGCGCTGATATCGGCTACATCCTCGGCCTAGGGCTCATCGTTGCGCTACCAACCTGGTACGTCTCCGGCTACTTATGGGGTCTCTTCCTCGGTAAGAAATTCACCTTCAAAGTCAGCGATGCCCTGCTCGGTGAGCAAAGCGACCATGATCCCGCAACCGCTGCCTCGCCGCTGAAGGTCATCAGCGTCATGATGCTGCCGATGCTGCTCATCTTCTGCAACACCGGTGTCAACACTCTTTCGGTTGCTGGCACGATCGATGCCACAGACACCTTTGCAGAAATCCTCACCTTCATCGGTCAAACCCCGATCGCTTTGCTTCTGACTTTGATCATCGCCATGGCGGTGCTTGGCCCGAAGGATCGCGAAAACATCGAAAAGCTCATGGATGGCGCTTTGGGCCCAATCTGTTCCGTCATCCTGATTACTGGTGCTGGCGGAATGTTCGGTGGTGTCCTTCGCACCTCCGGTATCGGCGATGCGCTTGCTGATTCCATGTCAGACCTTGGCATCCCCGTCATCTTCGCGGCATACCTCGTCGCTGCAGCCCTGCGCGTGGCACAAGGCTCCGCAACGGTTGCATTGACCACCGCTGCTGCACTCATGGCCCCAGCCGTCGAAGCCGCTAACATGAACGAGATTCAGCTCGCGCTGTTGGTTCTGGCCACTGCCGCCGGTTCCGTATTCTCCTCCCTAGTCAACGACTCCGGTTTCTGGCTGGTCGGCCGACTCATGGGCATGGACGTCTCCACAACCTTGCGCACCTGGACCTTAAACCAGGTCTTTATTTCCGTAATCGGTTTTATCGTCGTCCTTATTCTGTGGGCGATCCTGCCAAGTAGTTAGCAGCGGCTTGCACAACCTCTTCCTTTGAAGGCGCAATATCAATCACAACGCCTTTTTCATCCGGCTCCAGCTGCTCCAAAGTTTCAAACTGAGACTTCAGCAGCGACGCCGGCATGAAGTGGCCGGTGCGCACTTTCATACGTTCGCTGAGCAGCTCAAAGTCTCCCGCCAGATGTACGAATACTGCCTCCGGGCAGTAGCTGCGGATTAGATCGCGGTAGGAGCGCTTCAATGCACTGCACCCAATCATCAAACCATCCGAGGCTGCGAGTTCCTCACCAATATTTTTCAACCACGGCGCCCGGTCTTCATCATTAAGCGGGGTGCCTGATTCCATTTTGTCGATATTTGATTGCGGATGCATATCATCACCGTCTTTATAAGGCAGGCCCACCAAAGGGCTCAACTTTTCTCCCACGGAAGATTTTCCGGAACCCGAAACTCCCATGAGAACGACGTAGCGCGATACTAAAGACCGTTGATTCATGTTCTCCATTATCCACCTTTACTTATTTCTTAGAACGGTGGGTCTTCCGGATTCTGCGGAACCTTCACCAATTCTTCTTCGGCCTCGTTGTTTTCGCCGTTCTCCTCGTTTTCTTTTTCCTTGAGAATCTTTAAGGCCAACTCGTGAGCCATCGCTTCGGCTTCTTCTAGAATCTTGCGCTCATTTTCTTGGCGTTCATGCTCGACAATCTTCTTATGAACACGAACCCATGGCGCCACTTCATCGGCAGCTTCAAAATCAAGACCCAACCTTTGCGCCGCTTCCAAAATTAGAAAGACGTTAAGGTGACCAGGAAGTGGAATCTCACCAGAGAACTCCCCTTGCCCCAGCATCGCGCGCAGTAGTTTGATGTCATCTACCCACAGCTCATCGATGATGTCTCGTTGTTCTTGTTCCAGTTGGTCTTGCTTGGCGCGTTCGCGGTAGTAGTCATCAATTTCATCGGCAAGCTCATGCGCCTTTTCTTGCGCATTCTGTCGGCGCTTTACTAATTTCTGGCCATAGGTTTGCATCCACCGCTTGGAGCCCTGCCCGATTGGGCCTTCCTCCGCGGTATCGGAAACCCAAGTGCCGTCTTCGAAAAGCCAGTAAATGACATCGGAGATAGGATCCACGATGTACATTGCGCGGGTATCGGTTTTGACGTTGTGATGGTGCTGGCAGAGTGCGAATAGATTCGACGGCGACGTGGGACCACCTTCGTCGAAATTGTGGCGATGGTCGAGCTGGCAATTTTGCGCTGGAACACTACAGCCTGGCCAGCGACACGTCCCGTCGCGTCCTTCCACGAAAGCGCGTATCGCATCGGTGGGTCTGTAGCTGGTAGTTTCCGCATTCGCTACCTCATCGGCATCGATAACGGTAGCGCCTTCGCGCAGCCGCTCGACGGTCTCAGGGCCCACCCACCCGAAGCCTTGGAGATAAGCGGGTGCTCCTTCAATACCTTTCGGAGAAAAGAGCACCAGCTTAGTTTCAGCTTTTTTACTTTCATATTCGCCGGTTAGTACCTGCAACATAGCCTCCGCACGAGAAACCCCCAGCGCATCTGCGGTGGCTTTCATGCAGTCTTCGGCTTTTTGAATATCTTCGTGTGGAGCTTCCACAGCTAACGACGAAGAGTTCGCGGTCAACTTTGTCTTAACCATTCTGCGCTGCGGCCGCGGGTCCATTACCGGTACGCGGTCATCGTATTCATGAACCATCTCCCGTACGCGCCGACCGATGCGGTTGGAAGATGGAAGGTGTTGATTTACAACTCGTGGTGTTAGATACTCGGCGATTTTCTCGTCGAGTTCTTCAATTACTTCGGAATCGGGATGTGGTCCTAGTTTTGATAATGCTGCATCGATGGCGATGATGCGTGGAAAATCTAAATGCCAATGGTCTTGGAGCACGGCATGCAGCTTGGGAAGCTCAAAGATAACTCGTTGTAATGCGAGGAAAATCTGCCCCACCTTATGAGCACTTTGCCCATAATGACGGGCGCACTCTTCACTTGTTAAATCGAAATCTTCTTCGAACGCAGGAATTAACTGCATCCAGGCGTTAAATTCTGTACAACGGGCTGTGGAATAAAGTCTGGCTAACGGTTTATTAGGGTTATTAACTGCATAGAAGGGGCGGCTCATTACACTCTCACTTGTATCGAACTCATTTTCTATCACCATAATAAACACAACCGACACCACCCCGCCAGTCGAACAAAGTAACGAATTGGCAACGTTTCGAGTTCTTGCGGCACGCCACCGTTTGCTTTGGCATAATGGACTCTAACAAGCGATGCGAAGGAGTGTTTGGCCGTGACTTATAGAGTGCAAACCCCAACTACTGATGAAGTGATTGAAACCTTCCCAACTGCAACTACTGAAGAAATTGAAAATACCGTAATCACCGCTGATGAGGCGTCGAAGTCGTGGGGGCAGGTGGGCATCGAAAAGCGTGCGGCGATAGTGGCGAAGGCAGCAGAGCTTTTCGATGCCAGGAAGCGCGACCTCGCAGAAATCATCGCCGAGGAAATGGGAAAGCCGCTGGTAGAAGGCAACGAAGAAGCCGAGTTTGCGGCGGAAATTTTCAAATACTACGCGGATAACGGGCCTAATTTTGCTGCTGACCAGGAAATTCCGACGAATTCTGCGGGCAGGGCGATGATTCGTCGCTTGCCCATTGGCGCACTGTTGGGTGTGATGCCGTGGAATTTCCCGTATTACCAAGTTGCACGGTTTGCTGCACCGAACCTCATGCTGGGCAATACGATCATTTTGAAGCATGCGGAGATCTGCCCGCGGTCGGCGCTGGCAATTTCGCAGATTTTAAACGATGCAGGTCTACCGCAAGGGGTTTATAACAACGTCTTCGCTTCACATGATCAGATTGCGGACATGATTGCTAACCCTCGCATCCAGGGTGTTTCTCTGACGGGCTCTGAACGCGCAGGGGCGATTATCGGTGCGCAGGCGGGAAAGAATCTCAAGAAGGCAGTATTAGAGTTGGGAGGTTCGGATCCGTATATCGTGCTCGACACGAAAGACGTGCAGGCTGCGGCGCGATTGGCGTGGGAAACTCGCATGTACAACACGGGCCAGGCGTGTAATTCCAATAAGCGGCTTATCGTCATGGCTGATATTTACGATGAATTCGTGGCGGAATTGGTTGAGATTGCCCAGCAGATGAAGCCCGTGGATCCGAAGGAAATGGATGGGACGGACACACATGTTTATGGTCCGTTGTCGTCGCGTGCCGCAGCAGAGCGACTGGATGAGCAATTGAGAATTGCACTACAAGAAGGCGCGACGTTGCATGCAGGTGGGGCTCTCGCAGACGATACGGCGTACTTCTCCCCCGCTGTTGTCACGGGGATTCCGCGTGACTCGGATTCTTTTTATGAGGAATTCTTTGGACCAGTCGCTGCCGTATACAAAGTTGAAAGCGATGAAGAGGCGCTCGAGCTGGCGAATGATTGCCACTTTGGTTTGGGCGGGGCGGTATTTTCTGAAGATTCGGAGCGCGCCGAAGCCATCGCAAAGCGACTGGCGGTCGGGATGGCAAATGTAAACACGCCCGCAGGCGAGGGCGCTGAGCTACCTTTCGGTGGCGTCAAACGCTCTGGCTTCGGGCGTGAGTTGGGTCCGTTAGCGATGGATGAGTTCGTCAATAAGCAGATGTACTTTGTTGCGAACTAACAAGAACTAAACGGTAGCCATTTCTTCTTCCTCTTTCTCGCGCTTCGCGTCGGCGCGCTTGTTCTGGAAGCGGCGCACAAACGCTGCGACCAGGACAAGGCCCATCAGCGAGTACATACCAATCGCGATTGGGGAGCCAACCAGGATGGAGTATT
>DGYMI06202__coassemble_1232_pt1 | contig 18359 bp, 15 predicted proteins | sample DGYMI06202__metabat2_low_PE_019 | metagenome-assembled genome bin DGYMI06202 | reverse complement strand
GGACGTGCACTCTTAGTGCTGATATACCCGAACCTTGGAGGCATCAATAGTGCAATCGACTTCCTTTAAGGAATCTAGCGAGGCATGCAGAGCACTGGACGCCGTCACCGGCACGGTGATGAGCTCATTGCCTACGCGCACACTCACGCGCAGCTGAGTAAGGGAGTCAGCTGTAACTGAGTAGATGGTGCCGCGAATTGTGCTTCCGGCAGAGCCTTGGTCTAAAGGCTCGAGGTGTAGCTGCACATCTTGTGGGGAAAATACGGCTGTGGCCTGGTTGCCAGCGGCCTGATCATCCGCGCCAGGGCTGATTTCCAAAACCCCGTGGATGTCTTGATTGTGTGAATTGATCACTGCGTGCCCGTTGGCATCGACGGATTGGATGGTGCCGTTGAGGCGGTTAAGCCCGGCAAGATCTGCGACAAAAGCAGTTGGTGGGACGTTGAGAATCTCACTGGTGGGGCCACATGCGATAACGCGCCCGCCCTCTAATACCGCCATGTTGTGAGACAGCCCAGCGATGTCCAGTGCATTGTGGGTAATCATCAAGGTGGTGCGGTCCGCGGAGGTTGCGTGCAAAAAGCGGCGCCAGCGTGCAGCTGAAGCGACATCGATAGCCGCCAGCGGCTCATCTAAAATCAACGCTTTCGGCTTAGCCGCCAGAGCACGCACCAAAGCGACTTGGGCAGCTTGACCACCAGAGAGCGTGGCCACACGAACGTGACACAAAGGAGCAAGACCCGCTGCTTGAAGAAGTTCATCAGTCACGGCGGAATTTTTGGTTACCATCGTGATCGCCTGGTGGACACTGGCCATCTTCGGCAGCCCGGGATTTTGCGTTAGTAAGACCACTTTGGTGTGGTCATGCAGCTGGAAATTGCTTGAAGTTAAACGCCCTGCAATCAAACTCACCAGCGTGGTTTTACCAGAGCCGTTCATCCCTACAATCGCGGTGGTTTTATTCGCCGGAAAGCGCGTGGTCGTGCCATTGGACGTCACGGCAATTTCGGGGCTGTCAGCTACAGGACACGTTAAAGTTCGCAGCTTATCGATGTCCATGTCGTCCAAAACATGTGCGCGTTGAGGAGCGGGGCGGGTAAATAGCATCGGTAAGCCTGCGACCACCAAGCTCAGCACCGCGATGCCGATGAGAATCGCAGACAGCGCATACGCATTCTCAGCACTGACCTCGCGCTCTAAGTAAATACCCAAAGGCAGGGTACGGGTGACCCCCGGCATGGACCCTGCGAAAGTAATGGTGGTGCCGAATTCCCCGAGTGAACGAGCGAAAGCTAAGCCCACGCCTGTGACGATGGCCGGCAAGATTGTCGGTAGCGTGATGCGGCCCAAAATGGTCCACTGGCCAATCCCGACACCACGCGCAGAGGCCGTGATTTCAGAATCAATCTGCCGCAAAGCTGAATCGACCGCGACCACCACAAAGGGCAAAGTCACAAAGACATGCGCGGCAACGACCCCAGGAAAAGCGAAAGCGAACTCCCACCCAAAGAAATTCAGCACCGGCGCGAGTAGGCCACGACGGCCAATAAAAGCGGTCAATGCCAGACCAGAGACCACCGGTGGCATAGCCAACGGCAGATAGACCAAAAGGCGCACGGCTGCCGCACCTCGCTGCAGCTGCGACAGCCACAGAGCGAGGGCGGTGCCTAAGAGAGTGGCAATCACCGTGGACCAGGCCGCTGCAGACAAGGTTGTCTTGAGCAGCTCAACGGTGCTTGGGTCTTGAGCTATAGCTGCGAAATCCTCCCAGGGCACCCGCAGCGCCAAAGCAATAACCGGAAAGACGATATATGCAATGGCGATGATTCCAATCGCCACGAAAAGCGCCGGTACTTTGTGCGTAACAGCCTTTAGCTGCGAAGAAATCGGGGTGGACGTTTGCACGCCCGCGGACGAAGCGGGGCCAGACAGGGAGGAAGTCATGAGATATTAATCTTCTGGGGTAAAGCCGTATTCTTTCCAGACCTTATCGAAGTCATCAGCCAACAGGTCCAGCAATTGCTGTGCGGATCCTGGATTCTCAGACTCAGAGACGACCGCTCCGAAAATACCATTAGTAAATTCCTCAGCGCCTTCGATCTCAATGACCTCAACGGTGTCACCAGCAGCTGCCGCGTCGGTAGCGTAGACCCAGCCAGCATCTGCTTCACCGGAAGTAACCTTGCCCAACACGTCTGCTACCTGGTGCTCAAGGGAGTCAGCGGTGATATCCAGACCCTTAGATTCAATGATTGACTCAGAGACAGTGCCACACGGTACCTGTGGGTCACAGAGCACAAAGGTGCTTTCATCGGTGATGTCCTCGATCGAGTTGATGTTGCCAGGGTTGCCAGAAGGCACCACCATGACCATCACATTCGATGCCAACTGAACCGGATCGTTGACGACGCCAGCTTCCTTAGCATCATTCATGTTCTTTTCGTCGGCGGTGATCAATACGTCGCCCGGTGCGCCATCGACAAGCTGCTGAACGAGTGTGGAAGAGCCTGCATTGTTGATAAACAACCCAACTGGTGGCTCAAATTCTGCGGCCTGCTTCTTCAAGTCATCATTGAAGACACGAGTGGATGATGCCGCGAGCAGATTCAGCTCCACGCGATTTTCCAGGGCCTCCGAGGTGCTTGCCTCATCCGAGGAATCTGAGCAGGCAACCAGCGCTGCGGTCAGCGACAAGAGAGCGAGTCCAGATAGCACGCGGCTTTTCATCATTTATCTCCAATTTGAACGGGATTATTCGTGTTTAGAAACAAGACCAGATTAGCACGTACGCCCCTGGCTAAATGCGCAGATAGCCTGCTTAGTTAGGTCAACCTTGATTGTCAGCAGGCCAGGACTGAGTACTATTAATCACGGTCTTGTGCTGGTGGTTTTCAGCATTCGACGACATCGGCATCTACTTGAAGAAGGACCCCATGACTACTGCTTTTTCAAACCCGGCCCATGCCCACGATGGCACTTGCTCAGATGGAGAGGTTCCCAACCAAGTGCTGCAAAGCCTGCGCGCTGAAATCGCAGGCGATGATGTGCGCACACGTTTGATTGACCGCCTGGCCTATGCCAGTGATGCCTCACATTATTACCACGTGCCCAAAGCGGTTATCGTTGCTTCTGATATTTCCGAGGTAGCGCATGCTTTCCGCATCGCGGCAGAGAATAGTTTGCCCATTACATTGCGCTCGGGAGGCACCTCGTTGTCGGGACAAGCTAGCGGTGAGGGCTTGCTTGTCGATGTCCGCCGTGGCTTTCGCACTATGACGGTCGAAGAAAAGGGACGGATTATTCGGGTGGGGCCTGGGCTTACTGTCTCCCAGGTCAATGCGCGGCTGTCACTGTATGGGCGCAAGCTAGGCCCGGATCCGGCGAGTGAATCGGCTGCGACTATCGGCGGGGTAGTTAACAATAACTCTTCCGGCATGGCGTGCGGTACGGAATTTAATACCTATCAAACCCTGCGCGGGCTGACTTTAGTGCTTGCCTCTGGGACGATTATTGATACCGGCGCCGATGATGCCGATGCGCAGCTCTATGCCAAGGAACCGCAGCTGGCCGAAAGGCTGATGCAGTTGCAGCGCCGCGTGAAGGAGAATCCAGAGTCCATGGCGATTATTCGCCGCCACTTCGCTATTAAAAACACCATGGGCTACGGACTAAATTCTTTCTTGGATTTTGAAGGCCCTGCGAAGATTTTGGAACACCTCGTTGTGGGCTCTGAAGGCACGCTGGCTTTTGTCGCCGAAGCAGTCTTTGAAACTATTCCGGTGGCAAAGCTTGCGACAACGACTGTGGCGGTGTTTTCGGACCTCAACAGCGCGACTTCGGCGCTGCCACAGCTCGTAGATACCGGTGCTGCCACCTTGGAGCTCATGGACGCAGCATCTATCAAAGTCGGCCAAGGCTTTGATGATGCACCAGCATCGATCCGCGGCTTCGAAGTAGACGCCCAAGCAGCCCTGCTGATTGAGTACCACGCGCACACCGCCGAGGAGCTCGCAGAACGTGAACATACAGGGCAGAAGCTGCTGCGCGAGCTAGAGATGTTTAAGCCTTCGGCATTTTCTACTGCCGCGGCTGATCGCAATAGCGCGTGGCAGTTCCGCAAAGGCCTCTACGCCAAGGTGGCCAAAGCACGTCCCAGCGGCACAACGGCCTTATTAGAAGATGTCGCCGTCCCAGTGGAGCGACTGGCTTCTACTTGTGCTGGTTTGCAGGAGCTTTTCGATGCCAATGGCTACGCCGACGCAGTCATCTTCGGCCACGCAAAAGACGGTAATATTCACTTCCTGCTCACCGACCGCTTCGAAGGCGAAGACAGCCTTGGGCGCTATAACAACTTCACCGATGACATGGTGGATCTCATCTTGGGTGCCGAAGGAAACTTGAAAGCTGAGCACGGCACCGGCCGCGCGATGGCACCTTTTGTCCGCCGCCAATACGGCGATGAGCTCTATGAAGTCATGCAGGAGCTGAAAAAGGCCATCGACCCGCGCGGGATTTTAAACCCCGGTGTCATTCTGGATGAAGACCCCACGGCGCATATTAGCAATATCAAGCTCAACCCCAGCGTGGAAGAAGAAATCGATACCTGCGTCGAGTGCGGCTATTGTGAACCCGTGTGTCCATCGAAGGATTTGACGCTGACCCCGCGCCAGCGCATCGTGGTGCGTCGCGCGCGTGCCCAAGCGGAGCACCAAGGTGACTTCATCACGGTCACCGAGCTGGATAAAGACTATGAATACATGGGCAAGCAAACTTGTGCCGTGGACTCGATGTGTCTGCGGGCGTGTCCTGTGGGCATTGACACCGGCAAATTTATCAAGCGTTTGCGCCGCGAGGACGCCAACAAGGTTGAGCAAACCGCCTGGAAAGGTGCAGCACAGGGCTGGTCCGCGGTGAATCGGGGCGCATCCATTGCTTTGAGTGGAGCACACCGTTTGCCCACGTCGCTGGTTCAGGCAGTAACAGACGTAGGCCGGAAACTAGTCGGTACAGAAACCATGCCGCAGTACCAGCCAGAATTGCCCGGCGGTGGTCATCGACGCTCGAAACTCGGCGGCATCGTGGGTGATAAGAACGCCGAAGTTCAGGCCATTTATGTCCCGGCCTGTGTCAACGCGATGTTCGGTCCACAAAAAGGCGGGATGGGGGTCACGCAGGCTTTCATCGCGCTGCTTAAGCGCGCCGGGGTGGCGGTAGCAATTCCGGAGGCCATCGACTCGTTGTGCTGTGGAACGCCGTGGACATCGAAAGGCATGGCAAATGGCCATGAGGTTATGCAGCAGCGGGTTCGCACAGTGCTTGTCGATGCCACCGGCGGCGGCAAACTGCCCGTCATCATCGACGCATCAAGTTGTACTGAAGGATTTATCGCGATGCTCGAAGATACTGGCATAACCGTGCTGGACTCGATTGCTTTTACTGCTTCACATCTGGCAAACCAGCTCACCGTGGCTCATCCGGTGGATTCGGTGACTATTCACCCGACCTGTTCCTCGCAGCATTTAGCTCTCATGCCTGCGATCGAAAAAGTCGCCAACCTGGCGGCTGACGAAGTAATTATTCCGTATAGCTGGGGTTGCTGTGGCTATGCCGGCGACCGCGGCATGCTGCATCCAGAGCTCACCGCGAGTGCCACCGCGCGCGAAGCGGCTGAAGTGGCAGGGATTGATTCGGAATATCACGTGTCTTCAAACCGCACGTGTGAGCTGGGGATGACGCGGGCAACCGGCAAGCCTTATCGCCACGTGCTAGAACTTCTGGAAATAGCTACGCGGTAGGAGGGGCGCCAAACGCGCCCTTATTGCCTAGCGGTTCTAGCGGTCTTCTCGGGTTTCCGAGAAGATTAGGAAACCCGGGTGAACTTGATGTGGTATTCGCGTGGTTCTTCCTTGAGGTATTCCAATTCGAACTTCTCCTCGCGGGCTTCGACTTCGCGCAGCAAAGGCACTGGATTATGAGGAGCAACCAGGATCAAAGATTCTCCGACCTGGCGGGTGCTCAATGCGCCGTGAATGGCACCGTGGCGGATGGCATGTGGGATGAGGCTCGCCTGCAGGGTGGGAATTTCCTTGACCTTGTTGGCTTCAGTGAGGTTAAGTTCCATGAGCGTGGCCTTTTCTACTCGTTCTTCTCGGGGTATTTTTTATTACCCCATCCATCCTAGAACGAGCATTAAACACGGATCCACTAGTAAATAATCTGTCCCTCAATCGGGGTTAATGATCAAGCTTGGCACGGCGGACGTTCTCTGAGGCCGAGGAGATATAGGCATCCGCTTCTTGGCGAGTGTCGTAGTCTTGTTCTTCGCCGGTGCCTTCTGCCTCGATGATCCGTCCCGCTTGGGCTAGAAGGCGTCGCACGGATTGATTGCGGGGGCTGCCTAACTGGTCGAAGGCGTTTTTAAGTGCGGAGGTTCGCCAGATTCCGCAGAGATTTTGCAAGCTGCCATCTTGACTGCGAATAAGCGCTACGCCGGCGCTTGAATCAGCGGTGATGGCGGCAAAAAGGCGGGGGAGAATCTGCGGGGAATCCGGGGCATCAACCGGTAACGTGGCGATGAATTCTAAGTCGGGGTGGCGGTGGAGGAGATATTCAAAACCTGCGTGGATTCCTGCGACGGGGCCGCCAAAAGGCGGTTGCTCACACGTTAAAGGCAGGCCCAACTCACGCGGGGAGACCACCACATAATCAGTTGCAGAGGGCAACTGGGCGATGAGACGGTCGACGAGCCTTACCCCGTGTACTTTAACGCTGGCCTTGTCCACGCCACCCATTCGTGTGCCTTGACCACCGGCAACCACAATCGTGGCTAAGCGTGGCTGTTGAGCCTGGTTCGCCGTCTGGTTCATTGTGGAAGCTCCCGTGACCAATCGCCAGAGCGACCCCCAGACTTCGCGACAATGCCGCAACGGCGGATAAATGCGCTGCGGTCTACACCTTTGACCATGTCAATAATCGCGAGCGCTGCCACGTTGACCGCCGTGAGCGCTTCCATCTCCACGCCGGTGCGGTCAGCGGTACGCACGGTAGCCTCGATAAAGACATGGTCTTCTAAGATTTCTACATCGACCTTGGCCCCGTGCACGCCAATCGTGTGCGCCAGCGGCAGCAATTCCGGCACTTTCTTTGCTGCGGCAATACCGGCGATGCGCGCGACAGCTAAGACATCGCCCTTCGGAACAGTGCCTTCGCGCAGGGCTTGAAGCACCTCAGGCGAACACGCTACTTCTCCTTGCGCGGTTGCTGCCCGCACCGTCGGCGTTTTTTCCGTGACATCGACCATGTAAGCATCGCCGGCATTATCAAGGTGGGTAAATTTCATGGACAACCTTAAATCTTTCTAAATATGGTTCGAGGTGGGCAGCAGGATGGCTTCCACCATATCGCCTTCCCGGTATTTACGACCCCCGCTGACGAGATGCAGCACGCTATTTACTCCGACCAGAGCACTAATCATGTGCGAGCCCACATGGCGGCCATTAAATGGCGTCACCGTCGTCGGGGTAGCCGTGAAATCCACGATGGCTGGGACAAATATGTCGCGGTCAGCTACTTTGGGAAGCTCGCCACAGAGCTTGCCTTCGACTGTCGCTGGCGAAGTAGTGGCAGGCGAACCCGTGGCTGACGGAGCCAGGACAGGTTTTCCGGCAATCCTATCCAGCAGGGGCTGCACATACAGAACAAAGGAGATAAACGCAGCAACCGGATTTCCAGGCAAAGAAACCACGGGGACACGACGGCCAGCATCGTTAGTCCAGCACGACGCCCCTTGGTGGGAACCAGGTTTATGTTTTACCCGGCCAAACCAGGAGTCGTTGGTATAAGTGAGCAAGACTTCGCGCACCACGTCGTAGACTCCCACGGCCACACCACCAGTGGTGATGATGACATCGTGATTAGCGGCGAGTTGTTCAAAAAGAGCGCGCAGCTTTTCTGGATCATCGTCGCACTGGGCAATCGTGGTGTGTGCCGGGCCCCAGGTGCGCACAAGGCCTGCGACCATGGGGCTATTGGAATCGGGAATCTTGCCGGGAGCGAGCGCCTCACCAGTAGGGCGTAATTCTTTGCCGGTAGAAATCACGGCCACTCGCGGTGCAGCATAGACTTCAACTTCGGCGATGCCAGCAGAAATTAACGTGGACAGCAGACCAATATCAATACCTTGACCAGTGTGTGCACAAAGCGTACCCGCTTTTAGGGATTCGCCTTTACGCCGGATGTGCAACTTAGCTGCATCAAAATTCTCCACGTGGACTTCCGCGGGCAGCGGCTGCGGGCCGGCGGGGATATTGGTGTACTCAACAGGCACGATGACTAAGTCCGCGGTCGAAGTATCCACTGGCGCTCCGGTCATGATCCGCACCGCAGCGCCAGCGGGTGGAGTAAGAGGAGCATCGCCCGCGGCGACATCACCGACAACGTCTAGCGTGGCGCTGCCCGTGGAGTCGAGGTCAGCGCGGTGGAGAAGAAATCCATCCATCGCCGAGTTATCAAAAGGCGGGATAGCATTGATAACCTGCTGATCCGCGGCAAGTATGCGCGATAAGGCGTTGACATCTACCGGAATAGTTTCGGTATTTGGCACTGGTGCCAGCGATAAAATCGCCGCGCGATGCTGCTCCATGGTGCGCACATCTAAAGCAGGTGGGGTAGAAGGATCCGCCGGGTTCATAAAATCCGATCTTAGCCACCGATGGCAGACATCGGGCGGTCTGGCTGCAAGAAGCCTTCATCGTCCATTCCGTGCCCGGGTTTCTTCCGCCACATCTCCCCAGCCCACGCGGCAAGCAGTTCCTCGTCGCTGGCACCCGCACGCATCAAATCGCGCAGGGAGGTCTCCGAGTTGCCAAAGAGACAGTTGCGCACCGCGCCATCAGTGGTCAAACGCGTGCGGTCACAATCGCCACAAAACGGCCGGGTGACAGAGGCGATAACGCCGATATTGCCCTCATAAATATTTTTATCTAAGGACACCTCCGCGTTCCATAGTTGTGCTGGAGCAGAACCGCGTGGTTCCTCGGCGGGGCTAAGCGAAATTTCTTCGCTAAGCCTGCGCAAAATATCATCAGCAGTGACCATATCCGAGCGTTTCCACTGCTCACGCGGTCCCAGCGGCATTTGCTCAATAAAACGCAGCTGGGCACCTTTGCGCAGCGCGAATTTCGCCAGCGGCACTATGTCATCTTCATTAATCCCTGGCATCACCACGGCGTTAATCTTGACTGGATTAAGACCAGCTTCGATGGCGGCATCGATAGCTTTGAACACGCCATCGAGCCGGTCACGCCGGGTCAGCTGCGCATAGCGCTGCTTGTCGATGGTATCGAGCGAAATATTGACGCGATCTAGCCCAGCCTCCTTGAGCTGGTGTACGCGACGCTCCAGCCCCAGACCGTTGGTGGTCAGCGCAATTGAAGGCGGCAGGCCCTCATCGGTGCGTAATTTTTTAGTCTCCGCAATGATATGTTCCAAAGACTTCCGCAACAGTGGCTCACCACCAGTAAAACGAATCTGGCGGATCCCCAATTTGGTCACGCTCAAGGTGATAAGGCGGATCACTTCATCATCGTCAAGCGTGTGCTCCGTGGCCATCCATTCCAGACCCTCTGCTGGCATACAGTAAGTACAGCGCAGGTTACAACGGTCGGTCAAAGAAACCCGCAAGTCACGCGCCACGCGGCCATACTTATCTAGCAAACTGCGGGAGCCATCGGCCTTGGCTGCTGGTAAATCCTTCGGGAGCGAAGTGCTCGAGGCGTGCGAAAGGCCCATCTGGGGAAGGCCAAGAGACACTGAATGGTTCTCAGCTGCTTGCCCTTCATGGGGATTGAGGGAAGAAATCTGAGTAGTCATGTTCTATCCATTCTAGGCTTTAAACACCGAAAAACCCAGTTTGAAAGGCCCGCCTGGACCATACCTGTTTAGTCTTCTGCAGTCGGCCCGGATGCTTGGCCACGATGCGTGCTGAGGTTAATGGAACACACACCAGGACGTGATAATGGGTGTAGCTCAAGGCGCAAGCGCGGATCGACGTCGGCATCGGTGAGATGTCCCAAGAAACCTTCGTGCACGGCGCACACGAAAGGATGCGGACGTGTGCCATTGACGGTCAGTGGACAAGCGTGCAAATCAAGGTCGGAACCTTGCGCGGAATCTAAATCGCCTGCCGGTGGTGATGGATCGAAGCCGAGGTCTCGAAGCTTGGCAAATAGGGATTCTAAGGCGTTCTTTTCTGTACTAACTCCGACAGGAGCTGCGCCTTTGGGATTCTTTTTCTCCATGGTCTGGGCCCACTGGCGGCCAACGTTGAGTGCTTGCGCATAGGTTTCCGGGGTCAAGTTTTCTTGGTCCACCAGCATGCTGGTGAGCACGCCGATGAGAGAGACATACTCTTCGGCGATGGTTTCAGTCTTTGGTGCACGAACGTGGAACACAAACGACGGACGGCCGCGGCCCTGGGCTGGCGCGGGCATGACCTGAACTGCATCTTTGGCAATGAGCTCGTCGAGGTGGCTGCGTACAGTGTTGACGTGCGAGTCCAGCATTTCGGCGATCTCTGAAATCTTCGCGCCTTGGGGGAATTCGTGCAGCGCGTCTAGGACTTTGCGCTGTTTGGGTGATAATCCCAAAGACTCGGGGAACAGATCAGAGCTGGAGCGGGGGACGCGCGAGGAAGAAGTCGCAGCACTGCTGGTCATCTGAATCAGCGTCCTTTCTTGAGGGTAAAAATTTGGAGGTTTCTTCTCCGATAAATCATGCATGTTAGCACGCTGAGATTGAATAGATACTACCGTGACAATCGGTGAATTAAATAACCAACAGTTTTCTATGGTCGATACTTCCGTAAGGGAAAGAACCAGTATATGCCCTAATTTTTAACTCCCGCTGTGATATTTATACGAAAACTTCAAAGCTTCTTGAATAATAAGTACTATAAAACCCGTGGAAAAGAAATGGGTTGCTCATCGTGCCTTCTTTTTGGCATTCGCCGGCATATCTTTAATTATTGGCCTCGGCGCTGGACTAGCTCTTTTAGGACTCACAGTTCCGCGGCCTTTTGACGCCAAAGCGATCGATCACGGCCCGTTGATGATTTTCGGTTTTATAGCAGGTGCCATTGTTATGGAGCGCACTGTAGCGACCAAGACCTGGTGGGCGTGGGCCGCACCTGCCTTTCATACCTTGGGCGTTGTTCTCCTTATTAGTGGTGCCCCACGACAGCTAACAGCGGTAGCGTTCTGCATGTCTTTTGCTACGCTTAGCGCCTGCTACGTCCTTATCTATCACCGGCAATCGACGCTGGAAGTAGTTATCCAAGCCGCCGGAACTATTGGAATCTTAAGCTCTGTTGTTCAGTGGGCTATAGCCGGTGACTTTGAACCTGCCATGCCTTTGGCTGCGGTATTTGTCGTAGCCACCATCATTGGGGAGCGGGTTGAACTAGCGCGGCTGAAGATTGCGCAGTCATCGGCGGATGTTTTATTAACTGCGCTATGCCTGGCGCTGGTGGCTGCCAGCTTGGTGTTCATCCTTGCGCCAGACCTTGGGCTTGCCGTGGTGGGAGCACTCTTTCTCATCATCGCGCTAGCGGCAGTGCGTGTCGATGTCGCTATCAACCTTGTTTGCTCACGTGGCCTCCCGCGCTTTTCGGCGGCGTGCATGCTGGCTGCTTATGGGTGGCTGGCTGTTACTGGAATTTTGTGGATGAGCTCGCAATTTCTACCTGGGGAGCTGGTTTATGACGCGGCGGTTCACGCTGTGTTTATCGGGTTTACCTTGTCGATGATTTTTGCGCATGCTCCCGTGATTCTTCCAGCGGTGGTGCATCGTGCGCTGCCGTATCACTCAGTGCTTTATGTGCCCGTTGCCGCTGTGCACCTGGGACTGATTGTGCGCATTGTTTCCGATACTCAAAACTTTGTTCCCGGCCATCAGCTCGGTGGGGTTATCAATGTGGTCGGGGTGCTGGGATTTTTGCTCACCGCAGTCGTGCTAGCGGTGAGGGCGGCGTGGAAGAAAAGGAGCAAGCAACGTGCACATAGCAATGCCTAATTCAGGGATGCCGCAGCAAGGAAAAAGTCTTCATGCAGGCCCCGTTGGCGTAACCGATGTGTCTTTGAAAGCACGCGGGCGTTGGCACACCATCGTCTTTGGCCTGATTTCAGTGTGGTTGGTGTGCGGAATTGCCTTGGTGATAGCCAGTAATTTTGGCGCAACGATTGCCTGGTGGGCCATTGTCCACTCCTTCACATTGGGAGTGGTGACCACAGCGATTTTGACCTATTCGCTGCACTTTGCCGAAGCACTCACGCGGCAGCCTACCTCTTCTTACCAGCCGATTATGGTGCGCATTAGCCTGGTGCAAGTAGGGCTTATTGTGCTTTTGCTCGACACCACAACAGGCACGTGGTCGATGCTTTCTGACATTGGTGCCACACTTGTCACCATTGTTGTGGGGTGGCATCTGTGGGTTATCTTTCGCATGCTGCGGACGTCACTGTCGACGAATTTTGCTGCCACGGTGCCGTTTTATCTCGCTGCTTTAGCTTTTTTCATCACCGCGGTAGTGGAGGCAGTCGTGGCGAGTCATGGCGTGGGCGATTACACCCGCATGATCGCAATTCATTCCCGCTTGACCATTTGGGGATTCGCGTGGCTGACTGTCTTGGGCACGATCATGACCTTGTTGCCGACGCTGACCTCGACGAAGATTCCGCCCCAAGTGATGAAACGCTGTACGTTTGCGCTTGCATTACACAGCGGCGGACTTATTGCGGCGTGCGGCTTTTATGCTGCTAGCTGGAATACCTGGGCGGGCATCTCGCAGCTTTTCATGGTGGTTGCTGCAGTACTTATCATGCAGCCATTGCTAGCCGGAATCTTTGCGAAGAACCAACGACTGCGCGCCGCCGCGATTTCTGTCATGGCAGGAGTCATTTGGCTGGTTGCGCTGTGTGCTGCCGATGCCGTCTGTGTTGGCTTGGGGCAAGAAACCAGAGAAATTACGCGTGCGCTAGCCCCAGCTTTTCTTGGCGCAGGTTTGCTGCAATTGGTCACCGGGGTATTGCTCCATCTATTACCCACCTTGCGCGGGGGCGGAAATCATGTGGTGACAGCTGCACGCCAATATGCCGATTTAGGCGGCTGGGCGCGGCTGGGGCTTATCAACTTCGGCGCTGTGCTGACACTGATATCCCCATCGCAGGTTCCGGCATCGACAGCCGTGCAGGCCGGACTCATACTCATCGCATTAGGGATTGCCGGACATATAGGCGTCCTGCTCAGTGCGTTAAGTAGAGCTCATCATTAAAGGAAGACATCATGACACAAAACCTTATGGCTAATTCTTCACCCAACAGGCCGAATCAGCCTGCCGCGGGTGGTAGCAACAAGCGCGCTGAATGGGCAGCGTGGTTAGTCATCTCTCTTGCAATTGCCGCTGTGGTCATTTTGATTGTCACCACCATGACGCCTTCTTCAGGTAGAGATGCGGGCCTGCCCAGAGAGGGACAGGCCCAGCAACAAAACGATCGGTTTGTTGTACCCACCGGTGAGGTTGTAGAACTCGACGTTGAGGTCGAAGGCATGGCTTTTGTGCCTAATTCAGTAGAGATTGCAGCAGGAGACAGCCTCAAAATCACCTTTACCAATACCGGCGACCAGGTCCATGATCTAAAAATTGGCAATGATGAAACCGGGCGCGTGAACCCCGGCGATACTGCAGTGCTAGAAACTGCGCCCCTTGGGGAAAGCATCCAAGGATATTGCACAATTGTCGGTCATCACTCCCAAGGCATGGTCTTCGATGTCACTGTCACAGGCACAGCCACAGGGACAGCGACGGGGAATGCCGCAGGAAATGCCGCAGGCGAACACAATCATGAGGCGGTGGCGGGGGATAACCCACACGTGACGGTGCCGAGCATGGCGGAGTTGGGAACACAACGCGAAGGCTTTAAAGCTTTTGATGCCAGCTTAAAACCAGCGCTGAGCACAACCGTGCACGAATACACCTGGGTGGCTACAGAAGAAAAGCGTGAAGTTGCACCAGGGATTGAACAGGTACAGTGGCTTTTCAACGGCCAAGCACCAGGACCTACCTTGCGCGGCACGATAGGAGATACTTTCCGCATCACCCTGCGTAACGAAGGAACGATGGGGCACTCCCTGGACTTTCACGCCGGTGAAATCAGCCCAGATCAGGCAATGGCCACTATTCAACCCGGCGAAGAAGTAGTTTATGAGTTCACGGCGCGCCGGGCTGGCATCTGGATGTATCACTGCGCCACGATGCCGATGAGCTTGCACATCGCTAATGGTATGGCTGGAGCAGTCATTATTGACCCGCCGGCAGATTCAGAACTTGCGCTGGCGGATGTTGATGCGGAATACGCAATGATTGCTTCAGAGATCTTCTTAGGAGAATCTGAAGTCGGCGCAGATCCAAAGCGCGTTGCGAATGGCGAATTCGACCTCATGGCTTTTAACTACTATCCATCGCAATACGCGTTAGAGCCATTGCAGGCGAAAGTGGGAGACACGATCCGAATGTGGATTATGAATGTTGGTCCCGATGAGCCGTTGAGTTTCCATGTGGTGGGCGAGGTCTTTGACACCGTATTTACCGAAGGCGCGTATACGGTGCGCGATACGGCGGAAACCGGTTCCCAAGCCCTGTCGCTGCTGCCAGCCCAGGGCGGTTTTGTGGAAATGACCTTCGACGAACCCGGAACATATACCTTTGTTAATCACGTAATGACCCGCGCTGAGAAAGGTCAGAGCGGGTCAATCGTGGTCGTAAAATGAAGGAATCTACGAATCCGGAATTTTAGCTAGGAAGATCGCGGTGGGCGGCTGCGGTCGGAGTTGCCGCGGCGCTCGGAGTTGCGGTCTAGCTGTGAAGCAGGAGATTGCACTGGTTCCCACGCAATGTGGGAACGCATATCGGTGGTGCGGGTATCACGCGAGCGGTAGACCACATAAGGACGCGTGACATAACCAACTGGTGCTGAGAATGCGTGGACCAGGCGAGTAAATGGCCACACCGCTATCAAGGTAAAGCCAGCCAGGACATGGACCTTAAACTGCCACGGGACATCCGACATGAGCTCAGGCTGGATGTTGAAAATCAACAGGTTACGCAGCCACGGCGAAATGGTTTCGCGGTAGTCATAGCCGTTGGTGCCCAAAGTATCGAAAAGCTGCAAGGAGAATGTAGCAATCGTGCCCGATAAGATAGCTCCACCCAAAAAGATGTACATCACTTTGTCTGAGCGAGACGTGGCCAAAAATACCGAACGATTAACCACGCGACGATAGATCAAACCGACCAGGCCTAGAACCGTGGCAATCGCGGCCAGCGCGCCGGGATAAGTGGCAATCAAGTGGTAAAAGTGGTCCGAAATCCCTACCGAACGAGTCCAGGACTTCGGAATGGCCAGGCCCATTAGGTGTCCGACGATAACGAAGACCATGCCCCAGTGAAACAGTGGCGAAGACATGCGCAGCAGTTTGGATTCGTAGATTTGCGAAGAATGCGTTGTCCAGCCAAACTGGTCAGTGCGCCAACGCCAAAAGATACCGACGAAGAATGCGACGATGGCCAGCCATGGGAACGCGCCCCAGAGGAAATTTTCAAAGTATTCCATGGTGATAGTCCTTTTATAGATCGTCTGGTTGGACGGTCGGGAATGGAAGATCGGCAATACCCACAACCTCTGCGGGCGGGCCGGTACGGATTAGGTCGACGTATTTCTGGGCGATCTCTGCATCGACACGCGGCAATGCGCGGCACACAGCAATGATGAGGGAGACATAAGGCGAATCCGTGTGCTCTAAGGCAGCACGCAGAACTTCCAGTCCGTCCCGGTAGCTGGCCACAAACTCCACGGCCTGCTCATGCGATGAACCTTCCGAAAGCCCGAGGGCCTCTAGCACCACGCAGAGGTGGTCTGGCAGCTCATCATTTTCATCAAAGTCGAAGCCCAGCGAACGCAGCTGCTCGCCGAAAGCCAAAATGGCCATTCCGCGCTGGCGAGTATCGCCAACTGCGTAGTAGGAAAGAAACAGCGAACAGCGACGGCGCTGGTCAAAGGTTTCCACGTAGTGCTCTTCGACATCGCGCAAACTAGCGGAATACGCCCAGCTGAAGAACTCGCGGAAATCCTCGGAGATCGCCTGAGGGAGATCCTCTACGTGCTGTTCAACCGCTGTGACGGTGTCATGGAAATTCTCGTCCGGGTACTGCAGCAGGACAGACACTGCCATGGCGACGGTGCGGCGCTGGTGTTCAGTTACCGCAATTGGTGTGATCAGCTCGGCCGGAATCCGGCCGGTGTGGGTACGCCTGGGATCGGCAGCGCCTACTTGCGCACTGATGGTGGCGCGGCTGGTGCGCTCGACATCTTTGGCGCCGCCAGACGCACCCATGCCAGCGGGTGTGCCGTAGCCTGCCAAAGTGTCGTGGTCTAGGGGAGGTAGGTGTGAGTGATGATGCGGGGAAGAGCTCGTGAATTTTCCTGCACCAGGCAGGAGCTTGAGCTTGTCGAAAATACCCATGGTGATTAGCTTTCTTCCTCACGCCGTGGCGGGAACATGCCATCAGGGCGGTCACCGGTCCAGGACAATAGCGATACCTTGCCGGATTCGCCGCCACCGTGGCTGGAACATGCTTCAGGTGCGCCCATGCCCAAATCCGCAAAGGCCTTGTCCATCGCGCGGGTCGGGTCAGTGTCACCGAAGGGATCCAGGTCAGCAATGCCGCGCGGGGTTTCAGGCGAAGCAGTAGGGATGACGTAGCGGTCGTCGTACTTGGCAATAGCCAGCAGACGATACATTTCCTGAATCTGCTTACCGGTCATACCAACTGCTTCGGCGATTTCTTCCTGCGGCTCATTGCCGAGGTTGATATCGCGCATATAGGAACGCATGGCGACGAGACGACGCAGGGATTTCTCCACCGGGACGGTATCGCCGGCGCTGAAAAGTCCTGCCAGATAATCCAGCGGGATGCGCATATTCGCCAACGTTGAAAACAGCAGCTTATGGTCTTCGCCGTCATAGCCCGCGGCGGTGATTTCATCGACTACTGGAGACAGAGGCGGAACGTACCAAACCATAGGCAAGGTGCGGTACTCGGGGTGCAAGGGAAGCGCGACCTCGTATTTGAAGATCATGTCGTAGATAGGCGACTGCTGTGCTGCATCAATCCAGGAGTGCGGGATGCCCTCACGCTTGGCGCCCTCGATGACCTCAGGGTCATTGGGGTCTAACAAGATGGACTTTTGAGCTTCCAGCAGGTCCTTCTCATCGGGTACAGACGCTGCTTCTGCAACGCGGTCGGCGTCGTAGAAGATAACACCTAGGTAGCGCAGGCGGCCGACGCAGGTTTCCGAACACACAGTTGGCTGGCCAACTTCCAAGCGCGGGTAGCACAAGGTACATTTTTCAGCTTTGCCGGTCTTGTGGTTGAAGTAAACCTTCTTATAAGGACAGCCAGAAACACACATGCGCCAGCCGCGGCACTGGTCCTGGTCTACAAGGACGATGCCGTCTTCAGCGCGCTTGTACATCGCACCCGAAGGACAGGAGGAAACACACGTCGGGTTGATGCAGTGTTCACAAATACGCGGCAGATAGAACATGAAGGAGTCTTCAATCTGCTTTTTGACCGCGATATTCATCTTGTTGAGCACCGGGTCACTATCCATGGTGGCGGTGGAGCCACCGAGGTTGTCGTCCCAGTTAGAGGACCATTCAATCTTGTTGATTTCGCGGCCATCAATTTGGGAGACGGGCTTCGCCGTGGGCTGGGTTTTCTGACCCGCCTTAGCACCCATCAAATCTTCATACTGATAGGTCCATGGCTCGTAGTAGTCATGGATGGTGGGCAAGTTCGGGTTGTGGAACAAGGTGAGCAGCTTCTTGATGCGGCCACCGGCCTTGGGCTTGAGCTTGCCGCTGCCGGTTAAGCTCCAGCCACCTTGCCACTTTTCCTGATCTTCCCAGGTGCGTGGGTAGCCCACACCAGGGCGGGTTTCAACGTTGTTGAACCAGATGTATTCAGTGCCTTCGCGGTTGGTCCACGCCTGCTTACATGTCACCGAACAAGTGTGGCAACCAATGCACTTGTCCAGGTTCATGATCATGGCGATTTGTGCCATTACCTTCATTAGTACTGCACCTCCTGGGAGCGGCGACGAACACGGGTAACTTCGTCGCGGTTATTACCGGTTGGACCGATGTAGTTGAAGTGATAGGTCAGCTGGCCATAGCCGCCAGCGATATGCACAGGCTTGATGAGAATGCGCGTCAGAGAGTTGTGCGTGCCGCCGCGGCGGCCG
>DGYMI06202__coassemble_1226_pt1 | contig 18597 bp, 16 predicted proteins | sample DGYMI06202__metabat2_low_PE_019 | metagenome-assembled genome bin DGYMI06202 | reverse complement strand
GTGCCCCCAGTAGGACTCGAACCTACGACACACGGGGTAGAAGCCCGTTGCTCTAATCCGCTGAGCTATGGAGGCAATCGTAAATCTCACGACCAGAGAACTAGCTTCTAGGTTGTGCGGATTTACCAGAGGTGATTTTAGCCTATGACCTTTAAAAATTATCAACCGGTGGGGAATATCAGGTGTGACGGAGTCGATCGTCGCCATTTATGAGGCCTGAGCGTGGCTCAGTAGACTAAGGGCCATGTCGATGACCTCGCAGCAATCGCCGGCAAACCCCGCGGTCGCACCGAAAAGCACTGTTCGTTCCTCGTGGCCCATCTACGTGGGTGCAGCGCTCATCGCTGGTGTAGTCGGTGGGTTTATCTCTTTGTTCTTCCTCGCGGACTCTTTGGCCGCGTTGGGTATCCCTGACCCTGGAAGACTGACCACGTTTGGTTTGCCATTTTTCCGCGGTATCGCCTGGATTTTGATTGCGCTGTCCATCGGTTCTTTTTTGACCACGGCATTTTTCCTTAACCCTGATATCCCGAACAAGGATAATTCCAGGTTGCATGAGGCACGGTTGACGGTGGATGGGTTCATCGCCAAGCGAACTGGCGCTTTTGCCGCCTTTAGTGTGGCTCTGATTGCCTTGCTGGAAGCGCCTTTGGTCATGTCAGATGTCTCCGGCACACCCTTGGTGCAGGTGCTGAATCTGCAAATGATGTCGATGGCTTTGGAACAAGTAGCTACGGCGCAAGTGTGGATGATTACCGCCGTGATTGCTGTCGTCGTGGGCATCCTAGCGCTCGTCAGCAGCAAATGGGCCATGCAACCTGTGCTCTTTGTGCTGTCGATTTTGATGTTCGTCCCGCTCGGCATGGAAGGCCACTCGGCTTCTGGTGGTGACCACGACTACGGCACCAACTCCTTTCTATGGCACCTGTTGTTTATGGCGCTGTGGATCGGTGGCATCTTAGGTCTTATCGCCCACGGGCGACGCCTGGGTCCTGATATGACCATGGCGGTGCGACGCTATTCCACCATTGCTCTGGTCGCTGCTGGCGCAATGACAATTTCGGGGCTTGTCAACGCAGCCATCCGCATTGAATTCTCCGACTGGTTTACTACCCGCTACGGGCTCATCATCGTCACCAAGACTGCGCTGACTTTGCTGTTGGTCTTCTTCGGATTCGTACACCGTCAACTGACCATCCCGCAGCTGAAGAAAAAGCCGCAACTATTTTTGCGCGTTGCTATCGTGGAAGTAGCCGTGATGGCGGCTACCGCAGGCGTTGCCATCACCATGGGCCGAACCCCGCCGCCACCACCGCGCGACCCGAACCTTAACTCCATGCAAATTGTCATGGGCTATCAACTCACCGAAGCACCCTCGATGGGCAATATGCTCACGCAATTCCGCTTCGACATCTTATTTGGCACCATCGGACTCATCCTCGCCGCGCTTTATGCTTATGCGTTGTGGAAGCTGCGCCAGCGCGGCCTTTCCTGGTCGGCTGGACGCACGACGTGGTGGATGCTGGGCTCCTTGGGCTTGACCGTCTACATGTCCACGGGCTTAGGTATGTATATCCCCGCGACCTATTCCATGCACATGCTGGGGCACATGGCCTTGTCGATGGTCTTCCCGCTCCTTATGTGCTTGGGCGCGCCGCTGACTTTGATTCTGGAAGCTTTTGAACCTGGACGCCCCGGAAAGCCCACTATCCATGATTGGGCAGTGGCGCTGACGCATTCGAAGATTTTGGCGTTTATCACCCACCCCATTGTCAATGTCTTGCAATTCTTGTTCTTCTTCTACGTCCTGTACATGTCCTTTGACCTGTACCAAACGGCAAACTCTGAACATGCAGGGCACGTGATTATGAACTTCACGTTCTTAATCTCTGGCTATATCTACTTCTGGGAAGTCGTTGGACCCGACCCGCTGCCGAAGCGCGCGCGCACCCCAATTCGGTTGGCTATCTTATTTGCATCTATGCCAATTCACCTGTTCATGGGTGTCTACCTCATGCAGCTGACAGAAATCATGGGTCTGCAGTATTACCTGTCCCTGGAGATTCCGTGGGACCATGACTTCCTTAAGGACCAGAAAGTCGGCGGCGGTATTGCCTGGGGATTTGGCCAGTTCCCGTTGGCAATTGTCTTTGGCAAACTTGCGATTGATTGGCTTCGCGAAGACCGCTCAGAATCGAAGTTCTACGACGCTAAAGCAGATGTCGACGGCGATGCGGACATGGAGGAATACAACCGCATGTTGGCTGAGCTTAATAAAGGTGGTAACCAGGGATATTTTCGCCAGCAATAAACTATGAAGCAGTTCATGCTTCGCATCCGCCGCCGCTCGCCCTTAATTGGGGCAGCGGCGGTCTTGTTGTGAGCTGGGAAAAGTGCGTGCCTGTGGATAACTTAGGTGTTTAGGTGACGTGTCAGCGTAGTTATCCACAGGTTTTTCGCGTTGGGGTTTTGCTTCCTTGCGTTGGCAGGAAAGATGGGTTTTAAGAGCAAACGCTCGGTAAATCACAACACGTTAAGGAAAAATCTCATGTCTCAATACCCAATCACCATTACCGGAAACCTGACCGACGACCCTTTCGTTACAAAATTCAGCAGCGACAAAGTTAATACCCGTTTGCGCATTGCTTCTTCACGTCGCACCCGCCATACCAACTCCAACGGTGAATTTGAATGGCGCGATAGCGATACCGTGTATATCAACATCGAATTATGGGGACAGTTGGCCATTAATACTTCTAAATCTTTAAAGAAGGGCATGCCGGTTATCGCCTTGGGCTCTTTGTGCACTGATACCTGGACCGATAATGAAACCCAAAAGCAACGCGAACGCACTTACATGCGCGGCCTGCAGGTCGGCATTGATATGAACCGCTACATTGTGGCTTCACAACGCATGGATGCTTTGCACACTCCAGAGGGGATGGTGCTCAACTCCGGTTCGGAGGCGTTGCACATTAATAAGGACTACACCGTGGATAAGGATGATGTCATTGATGAAACCGGAGTCGAAGAAGTAGTGCCTGCTTCTTTCGATGACCCACGCGAAGCTGAGGCGGAAAAGGAGGAAGCAGCGGTAGCGAACTTCTAAGAAAAACTGTCCCGAGTCTCATTCGATGCTGTTAATTACAGCGTCGGCCATTACAGTGGTGCGTGGAGAATTTCAGATTGAGAAATTAGTCTTTGCCACATTTTCTGCTCCATAATGATGGTTATGAGCCGTATCCTGCGCTTGCTACTGGCTAATGCTGGTGGCAGGCGTTCATTTATTTAGTCAGTCGGGTACGCTTTGTGGTGATAAAACTCGAAAATTAAGGGAGTGACATGGGCGAGTTCATCTATACGATGAAAAACGTGCGTAAAGCCATCGGCGACAAGGTCATTTTGGACAATGTCACCATGGCTTTCTACCCAGGCGCAAAGATTGGTGTTGTAGGTCCCAACGGCGCGGGTAAGTCTTCGATTCTGAAGATTATGGCTGGTCTGGACCAGCCTTCCAACGGTGAGGCATTCCTGGATCCAGGTGCTACCGTCGGCATTCTGCAGCAGGAACCACCACTGAACGAAGAAAAGACAGTGCGTGAAAACGTTGAAGAGGGTCTTGGTGAGATCTTCGAAAAGAAGCAGCGTTTTGAAGCCATTGCAGAAGAAATGGCTACCAACTACACCGATGAGCTCATGGATGAAATGGGCAAGCTGCAAGAGGAACTCGACGCAGCAGATGCATGGGAAGTAGATTCCAAGATCGAGCAGGCAATGGAAGCATTGCGCTGCCCGCCTTCCGATGCCCCAGTGACCAAGCTTTCCGGTGGTGAGCGCCGCCGCGTTGCTTTGGCGAAACTGCTGTTGAGCGAGCCAGACCTGCTGCTGCTCGATGAGCCTACTAACCACTTGGATGCTGAATCCGTGCAGTGGTTGGAAAAGCACCTGGAAAACTACCCAGGCGCTGTTCTGGCCGTTACACACGACCGCTACTTCCTTGACCACGTAGCGGGTTGGATCTGTGAGGTTGACCGCGGCAAGCTGTACCCATACGAAGGCAACTACTCCACCTACTTGGAGAAGAAGGCCGAGCGTTTGGAAGTAGCGGGCAAGAAGGATGCCAAGCTGCGTAAGCGTCTGAAGGACGAACTGGCATGGGTTCGTTCCGGTGCGAAGGCACGTCAGGCAAAGAACAAGGCGCGTCTGGAGCGCTACGAGGAAATGGCTGCCGAGGCTGAGCAGTACAAGAAGCTGGACTTTGAAGAAATCCAGATTCCTACTCCACCACGTCTGGGCAACAAGGTTGTTGAAGCTAAGAACCTGACCAAGGGCTTTGACGGCCGCACCCTGATTAAGGACCTGTCGTTTACGCTGCCTCGTAACGGCATCGTCGGCGTTATTGGCCCGAACGGTGTTGGTAAGACCACCTTGTTCAAGACGATTGTTGGCTTGGAAGAGCCAGACGCTGGTTCCGTTGACGTTGGCGAGACCGTTCAGCTGTCCTACGTGGATCAGAACCGTGCAAACATCGATCCGGAATCAACCGTGTGGGAAGTAGTCTCTGAAGGTTTGGACTACATCACCGTCGGCCAAAACGAGATGCCATCGCGTGCGTACCTCTCGGCATTCGGTTTCAAGGGCCCAGATCAGCAAAAGCCATCCAAGGTGCTCTCCGGTGGTGAGCGTAACCGCTTGAACTTGGCTTTGACCTTGAAAGAGGGCGGAAACCTGATTCTGCTCGATGAGCCTACCAACGACCTGGACGTTGAAACGCTTGGTTCTTTGGAGAACGCGCTTGAGAAATTCCCTGGCTGTGCTGTGGTCATTTCTCACGACCGTTGGTTCCTGGACCGCACCTGTACCCACATCTTGGCGTGGGAAGGCAACGTTGAAGAAGGCCAGTGGTACTGGTTCGAGGGTAACTTCGGCGACTACGAGAAAAACAAGATTGAGCGCCTCGGCGAAGATGCCGCTCGTCCTTCCCGTGTGACCCACCGCAAGCTGACTCGTTAGTGTTAGGTGGTGGGAAGTCTATTTTCTACCACTTAGAACCTCGATAAACTAGAAGCGATAGTGCACGGAAGATGTGTACTATCGCCTCTTGTTTAATTAGACCTATTAATGTTTTGATTTGACCAGGTTAGCGCCAGTTTTCAGGCATGTTTTGCACGCGAAGGTGCAGGCATTGTCTGAGGCTGGTTTAACCGGGAAATAAACCCAAGGAGTATCGCCGCCCTATGGCTTCAGATTCCATCCACACTCACCACATTCCGGTTCGCTGGTCTGATTTTGACCGCTATGGTCACATCATGAATGCGAACTACGTGGAAATCGCCCAGGAAGCGCGCCTGGCTTTTGCAGAAGATAAATTCTATTCACAGGATATTGATTTTGCAGCTTTCGTTCGCCACCTTGATGTGGACTTCCGCAAACCGATTGAGCCTGAAGGAAACGCCGAACTGCTCATTGAGTCACAGGTTGTAGAAGTCGGCAACACTTCTTTTGTCACCCGTCAGGAAATCAAAGATAAGCACGGTCGTACCGCTTGTGTAGTTGAGTGCGTACAGGTTGCGGTTGACCTCGATACGCAGATGCCACGTACTTTGACTGAGCAAGAGCGGGAGATTTTACTCAACATCGGCCAAACCAAGGTTGAAGAAAAGAAGCCAGCCGCCGCTGAGGCTGACTTGGGCTTGGGTGAAATTGGTTACGACGACTAACCCTTCACCGCGCTCGGGCTAGAGTCGGTAGGGAAGTGAATTACTTAAAACCTACAACAAGACTCAGGAGACGCACTATGGATGAAGTATTGATGCTGCACGGCGGCGGAGCGGGGATGGTTTCTTTCCTCGCCCGGGTGACGGGCATTGATGCCACAGCCATGGTGCGTCTTCGTCAATTAACCGATGGCTCCGATGGCCAAGCGCCAGTAGTCGATGTCTTTGCCACGACGCCGTTTGAAGTGGTTGCGGCACGGCGCCTGCAAGGTGTGATTAGCCGCGATGGCGCAGTCGTTGGTGCGGATACAATGCTCGAAGCCCTGAACTCTACCGACTTTGCGGCTGCAAGCTCGGATTCTCCGATTGAACTAAACTTGGGCCGCCCGCGTGACCCATCCTGGCCGGGTGCACTGCCGCCTGCCACGGGGTTCAAACTCATTGATAATTTGCCGGTGGATGTCGCACGGCACCTATCTGATGAGGGACAAAAGCTCGCGCGCCAGTTCTCTGGTCCCATGGGGCCGCCGCAGAGTCTCATGAACCAAAAGGTCATTACCGCTTCGTCCGAGGACGTGAGCGTCGAGATTCCCATGCGCATGATTTTTGCCTGCACCAATTTAGGTCTGATCCCAAACTTTGCCGCGCCGATGGATGTGCCGCGCCATTTGCGTATCTCGGGGCTTGGTCGCTGGGTGCGCTTGGATGCGGCTTTTGGTTCGGTGTATCACTCGAACCGGCTGTCGCTGTTTTAAATCAAAGGTTGCGCTGGCAAGAGTTCTCTGTGGATTTTCCCAAAGGACCGGTTGCGCGCGGTTGCGGGTCTTCTCCGGCGAGAAAGACGCGGTGGTAAGACCCTGTATGCCGCTGAAGTTGGAGCTTTTCGACGCCGGCGCGGACTACTTGGCTGGTCTAGTAACAACCGATGCGCACGATATGGAACAAGCCCGTGTCGCTATTCGATTTCCCGGGATGATGGACAACGGCCTCCGCGCGGATCAATTTAGCCCGGGCACAAGTTACCCGGGCATTGTTTCAGCTTTGAGCGCCTAGCGAGCATACAGCTAATCCTGGCGAATAACTCCTCGATGCGTTATTTACTAAGGAGCTTTATTGATGAGCATCCCTGCTAGCTGGTTCATGTGCTGCCAAATCATCTGGCGATAAGCCTGCGGGAGTGTTTCTTCATCAATCTGGTCTAGAGAATTTTTCATCAATTCCAGCCAGCGGTCATGCGCTGCCATATCGATGGGAAACTTCGCGTGACGCAGGCGCATCCGGGGCGCGCCGCGGTTTTCATTAAATAGCGGCGGACCGCCCCAATACTGCGACAAAAACCATGCGAGACGTTCTTCTGCGCCCGCCATGTCATCTTCGGGGTACATTGGCCCCAAAATGTCATCGTCGGGAACCTGAGCGTAAAAGCCCGAAACAATCTTGCGGAATGTGGGCATTCCACCAATTGCCTCATACACGCTGCCAGGGGTAGTCATGAGCTATTCCTCGTCCTTTTCCAGTTGTGGAGCAGTGATACCAATACCATACGGGTAAGGGGTAGTAACGCCTGCATCATTCATGGAATTCAACACGCGGCCCTGCATGATGCGCTGGACCTGCCACTGCGAACCAGGCAGCGTCTTGACCGTCACGCGGAAAGACAGATAGTCCGGCTGGAAGTCGGAGACGCCGTTGACCACGGGTTTATCGAGAAGCAACTCTGCGACCTCGGGGCTCTTGGCAATTTTCTGCACGCTATCTTCAATGACCTCAAAAGCCTTTTCGGTGTCATTAGACAAGCCCACGGGGACCTGAATACGCGCGACGGAGAATTCATCCGAGTGGTTAGCAACCTTCAGGATTTCGCCATTGCGGATGTACCACAACGCGCCATCCATATCGCGCACGGTGGTAATGCGTAGCGTGATTTCTTCAACATCACCAAACACGCCGTCGCCCAAATCGATGGTGTCACCAATGCCGTACTGGTCTTCCAACAGCATGAAAACGCCGGAGAGGAAGTCCTTGACCAAGGACTGCGCACCAAAACCAAGCGCAACACCTAAAACACCCGCGGATGCAATCAGCGGAGCAATGTTCACGCCGACCTGATCCAATATGGCTAGCGCAGCCCAACCCCAGACGACAATCGCCGCGGCAGAGGTTGCAACCGTAGCGAGGGTTTTAATGCGCGAGATACGGCGGTTTTCACGCGATTTATCAATGGATCGAAGCTGCTTTTCTTGTTTGTCTTTTTGCTTCTTGCTCAGTGCACCCGGCAGCCCAATCTTATTGATGGGATTAGAGCGCGTGCCCTTCTTTTCAATGGAAGACTTCGCCAGCTTGTTGATGATGCGCCGAGAAACCCAATGCAAAATCAGCGCGACGATAATGATGACGCCGATTTTGATAGGGCGTTCAATCAGCCACTCTTTGGTTGCGGGATCCGCCCACCAATTCGTGACATCAGCTACGGCTTGGCTGGGGCTGGCAGAGGCAAGCACGGTTGCATCCGCGAATACGGGGGATGAAGACAACAATGATCACAGCCTTTCGCTCGGTTAGTTGGCTCATTGAGTTCTGTGGAAATTTTCTACCCCACCGATGGTAATTATCGCGCCTTATTCTTTCCTGTGTGCACATGGCGTATGGTCGCTGCCAGCGCGAATCTGGAGGCGCTGTGAGTAAGAAGTTTTCAGGCACAGGCTGTGGCGTGAATAATATTCGCGCCTTTCTTAATCGAAGTGAACAGCTTAGTCTATAGTGGGCGGTGGTCAGAATGGAAAGCCCATTTAAAATCACAATGAGATCACTGGAGGATTGTGCATATGTCTGGAAAAACCAAGCGCGAGCTTGCAAGTGGGTTTAACTCCCGCGCTATCCACGCTGGTTGGGAACCAGATGAACACATGGGCTCCATCAATGTTCCGATTTATGCCTCCACAACTTATGAGCAAAACGGATTGGCGGAACTTCGCGGTGGCTTTGAGTACGGGCGCGTTGCTAACCCGACGGTGCGTTCTTTAGAGCACACCCTGGCAGCTTTAGAAGATGCGAAATACGCACGCGTCTTTGCCTCCGGCATGGCGGCTACCGATGCGTTGATTCGCATCCTGGTGCGCCCAGGTGACCACGTCATCTTGGGCAACGATGCCTACGGCGGTACCTACCGTCTGCTCAACAACGATTACGGCGAGTGGGGCTTGGAGCTTTCCATCGTCGATACTTCTGACTTGGATGCAGTCGCTGCTGCCATTCAGCCGAATACCAAGCTGATTTGGCTTGAGACCCCGACCAACCCAGCGCTAACTGTTACTGATATCGAAGGCGTTGTTGCTATCAAGCAGCACGCGCAGGTGGTTGTAGATAACACCTTCGCGACTCCTTACTTGCAAAGTCCTTTGGCCTTGGGCGCAGATTATGTCCTGCACTCAACCACCAAGTACTTAGGTGGGCACTCTGATGTGCTCGGCGGCGCGGTAGTTACCAATGATGAGCATGTCGATGAGCGTTTGCTCTACTTCCAGGGCTGCGTCGGCGCGGTTTCTTCGCCTTTCGATGCCTACCTCACCGCCCGCGGCATCAAGACCTTGGCAGTGCGCATGGACCGTCACTGCAGCAATGCGCAGCAAGTAGCGGAATACTTGCAGTCGCGTCCAGAGGTCAAGCAGGTTCTTTACCCAGGTCTGCCGGATCACCCAGGCCACGATATTGCTGCGAAGCAGATGCGTGGATTTGGCGGCATGATGTCGGTGCGCTTCCATAAGGAAGACCACGCCCGTCAGGCATGTATGAATACCCGCTTGGTGTGTTTGGCTGAATCTTTGGGCGGTGTGGAATCGCTGATTGAGCACCCAGAGAAGATGACGCACGTCTCGGCTGAAGGCTCGGAGCTGGTGCCACCATCTGATCTGGTGCGTATCTCCATCGGTATTGAAGACATCGAGGATTTGCTCGCTGATTTTGAGCAAGCGCTAGACGCTTTGGATTAATTCTTTGAACATGGAAAAGCTGCGGTAGATATCTGCTCTATCGCAGCTTTTGTCTTTTCATCATTAGGCTGGACGTTATGACTGAAGTACAAAACTCTAAGATTGCTGTCGTTACCGGTGCGACCGGCGGCATGGGCAAAGAAATTGTTGCCAACCTTGTATCCGATCACCACGTGTATGCACTCGGGCGTGACCAAGCAAAGCTGGATGAACTAGTAGCAGCCCACGGGGATGCGGTGACCGTGGTGGCTGTGGATTTGGCGCAAGAGCTCGATGCCATGGATGCGGTGCTGCCAGCTTTAGAACGCGTTGACGTGCTGGTCAACGGTGCGGCTATCGCGCAGGCATTCTCCGTTGAATCTGCACGCGTTTCTGACTGGCGCGCGCATATGGAGCTCAACGTCTACGCACCGGCTGAGCTCACCCGCGTGCTTTTGCCCGGGCTGCGCAAAGCAGAAGGCACCGCTATCTTTATCAATTCCGGGGCAGGCCGTGGGGGCTTTGGTGACAACGTGGTCTACGCAGCAACCAAGCACGCGCTCTATGCGCTTGCCGATGGCCTCCGGAAGTCCGAACAAGACATTCGCGTGACCACCATCGCGCCGGGCCCAACTGATACCGCGATGTTCCAAGGGCTAAGCGGTGATTACGATAAGAGCCACGTCATTGCGCCAGTGGAGATTGCCAAAGCTATCCGCGCGGTCATTGATGCCGGCCCAACTACCCAGCTAACTGAGGTACAAGTACGCCCGCGCATTGAGCTTGCGGACCGGAAATAGAGCGCACGTAATGATTAGTGCTTTAGCGCTTTTTCTTGTCGGCCTGTTATTTATCTACAACGGGCTGCAGATGCGCAAAAGACGCCTGCAACTAGGATCCAGCTGGGGATTTCGCACGGCAGAAACTCAAACCTCTGCCGCGGTATGGAAGGCCAGCCACGCAGCAGGCGGCATGACCGTCATGCTCGGAGGCCTGGGCGCGGAAATCGCCGGAGCCACTTTGCTGCTTAGCCCTGCTCACAGCGTGACCGTGAATATAACGGTCACGCTGTGTGGTCTGGCCTGGGTCGTGCTCTTGTATCTTGCGGCCAAAGGACGGGTTACCGAAACCGCCGCGCGATTAAACAGAAAAGCTTGACCCCAAGCGGGACCAAGCTTTTCTTTACTTAGGCGCCGGAGCCGGCGTCGGCGCTGTCGATAGCGCGGTTGCGCAACGCGCGGGCTAGGCGGTCGCGCTCTTCGGTGACAGCGCGGCGCAGACCCGATGGCAGCCGCTTTTCTAGGAACTTATCGGTGGCATCGATAGTTTCTTGAGAGATATTCCAGGACGGGTAGAGACCTTGTACCGTGCCCAGTGCAATCTCCGTGGAACCGGCATCCCACACGCGCTCGGCATTGGCGAAGTATTCTTCTACCGCAAAGCCCAAGTGCTTTTCCGAGCCCGTCATGGTCAGACCTTCAAGCTTATGGCGCAGCTCTAAGTTAGACAGCTCAAGGGACATAATTTCATCCCACACAGCGCGCTTGTTCTCATCGGAGTTAAATGCTGCTAGCGCACGCAGGGAGGCCTGGTAGCCAGAAGCGGTGTTATCTGCTTCTAATTCTTCGGCCACCAATTTCTGGACTTCGTCGAAAGCACCAATAGCGTCGTTTGCGACCAATGCTGCCAGAGCCTTCCAGCGCAGTGCTTTGTCATCAGAGGAAGCGCGCAGCTCAACCAAGTAGTCACGCGCAGCGTCACCTAGAGCAATCTTGGTGAGTGCCTGCTTGAACACGATAGTGCGGGCAGAATCTGCTTCTGCGGACTGGGCTTCGGCTAGGAAGGCATCGGCAAGCAATGCGAAACCTTCCGTCTTTGCCCACTGTGGATCGGCATAAGTATCAACCGCCACAATCGCCTGGTTGCAAATGCGCTCTAGGACGGCGAGCTCAGTTTCCGCTGACAAGCCGCGGGCCACCAACTGCGCGAAATCACGCGCGCGCATGGTTCCCGCACGCGTCATTTCCCAGGCAGTAGACCAGCACAAAGTACGTGCCATTGGGTCAGTGATCTTGTCGATATTCTCAACCACAAAGTCCACCGTTTCTGGGGAAAATTCCAGCAGGGTGTAGGTCAGGTCGTCGTCGTTAAGCAAAACTAGCTCGGCAACATCTGCCCCGACAAGCTCGGCAATCTCCGTGCGCTCACCTGAGATATCGGCCTCTACCTGCTTAAAGCGGGTAACCTTGCCGTCTTCGAGGCTGTAGAGGCCAACGGCAACGCGGTGGGTGCGCAGTGTATCGCCAGATTGCTTGATGGTAAACGAGGTGTACTTGCCGTCTTCTTGCTCAGTTTCTGCCGACAAGGTGTTAACCCCTGTGGTCTTTAGCCACTCCGCAGCCCAAAACGACAAGTCACGGCCTGATGCTTCTTCCAAGTGGCCCAGCAGGTCATCGAAGGTCGCATTGCCCCACGCATGCTGGGTGAAGTGGCGGCGCACGCCCGCGAAGAAGTTTTCGCGGCCGACATAAGCCTGCAGCTGCTTGAGCACGGATGCGCCCTTGGCGTAGGTAATGCCATCGAAGTTTTGCTCCACGGTTTCAATATCGGAGGCATCCGTGGAAATCGGGTGCGTGGTAGGAAGCTGATCCTGCTGGTAAGCCCAGGACTTCTCCACGTTGGCAAAAGTTACCCACGCGGTGTCATATTGGGTATTTTCTGCCTGCGAAATCGCTGCGGACCAGGTAGCAAAAGACTCATTTAGCCACAGGTCATCCCACCACTGCATGGTGACCAAGTCGCCGAACCACATGTGGGCAAGCTCGTGCAGGATCGTATCCGCGCGGCGCTCATACATGTAGTGGCTGGCTTGCGAAGAGAATACATACTCATCGCGGATGGTGACACAGCCTGCGTTTTCCATGGCGCCGGCGTTGAACTCCGGAACGAAAATTTGGTCATACTTGCCAAAGGGGTACGCGAAACCGAAATTTGCGTGGTAGAAATCAAAACCCTGCTTGGTTTCGGTGAATAGACGCTCCGCATCCAAGTGCTCTGCCAGAGAAGCGCGGCAGTACAGTCCCAGCGGGACTTCGAGCTGCGTGGCTGGCTGGCCTTCGGGGTGCGAGGCGAGCTCACCAGTCCAGGTGTCAGTGACCTCAAAGTAAGGCCCCGCGCATAAGGCAATGAGGTAGGTCGATAGTGGGGTATCAACCTGTGCGCGCCAGGTATTACCTTCGCGGGTGACCGGGGAGTTGGTGATGATCTTCCACTCTTGTGGTGCATGGAAAGTTAGTGAGTAGGTGGCCTTCATGTCTGGTTGGTCAAAGCAGGCATAGACACGCTTGGCATCGGCGGTTTCGAACTGCGTGTACAGATACACCTGATTATCTACCGGATCCACGAAGCGGTGCAGGCCTTCACCCGTGCGTGAGTAGGCAATCTTCGCGGTGACCTTGAGTTCATACTCGGCAACTTCCAAACCAGAAAGCGCGATGCCATAGGTCGGGTTATAGGCATCCAGTGGCAGAGGATTGCCGTTGAGACGGGCTTCGAGGATTTCATCAGCGCGCAGATCAATGAAGGTAGAACCTGGCTCCTTCACCGTAAAATTCACGGTCGTCGTGGAGGAAAAGTATTTTTCCTCCTGAAGGTCTAACTCCACGTCATAGTGGGAAACGTCGATCAATAAAGAGCGGTGTTTAGCTTCATCGCGGGTGAGATTTACAGAGGTCATTAAAGCTCCTGCTCCTTTAAGTGGAATTTGTAGATATGCTCAAGTGTTGTACAAGGCGACAGTATTCATCTTATGCATAGGAGTTTAATCAGTGTCTCAGTCTGTGAAATTTTGGTTCGACGTAACCTGCCCGTTTGCTTGGGCTACCTCCCGCTGGATTAAGGAAGTAGAAAAGGTCCGCGACATTAATGTTGAGTTCGTACCAATGTCACTTTCCGTCCTTAATGACGGCCGTGACTTGGATGAGGGCTACGCGAACATGATGCAAGCAGCATGGGGACCAGCGCGCGTCTTTGCCAAAGTTGCAACCGAAGAACCCGCCAAGGTTGATGAGCTTTACACCATCTTGGGCAACAAGGTACACGGTGAAGAACAAGGCGGTAAGAAGGGCTTTGGAGCTTATGACGAGCTGATTAAAGAAGCTTTGGCGGATGCTGGCCTGGATACATCCTATGCTGAGGTTGCTAACACGGAAGATGCTGATGAGGCACTTCGTGGATTCCACAATGAAGCAATCGCCTCTGTGGGTGATGACGTGGGAACCCCAGTAATTAAGCTCGGTGACACCGCCTTTTTCGGCCCCGTTATTACCCGCATTCCAACCGGTGAAGAAGCCGGCGAGATCTTTGATGCCGCAGTGCGCCTGGCGCAGTATCCATACTTCTTCGAGATTAAGCGCTCCCGCACTGAAAACCCACAGGTCAGCAATAGGTAGAAAATCGGAGCTTTTCCTACCTATAGGGGAAAGATCTGCTGAAGGCGAAGGCTTAGTTCAATTAAGCCTTTTCGCCCTGTGATCCAACGCGCATGCCAACCATTGATATCATTGGTGGCATGCGCGTTTACTTAGGAGCAGACCACGCAGGGTTCGAGACCAAAAATCTCATTAAAGAACACCTGACCAGAGAAGGCCACGATGTCATTGACTGTGGCGCACACATTTATGACGCTGAGGATGACTACCCAGCATTTTGTATTGAAGCCGCACTGCGTACCGTCAACGACCCAGGTTCCTTGGGTATCGTGCTTGGTGGTTCCGGCAACGGTGAGCAAATCGCCGCGAACAAGGTCAAGGGTGCACGCTGTGCGCTGGCATGGTCGCCGGAGACCGCACGCCTTGCACGTGAGCACAACAATGCCCAGCTCATCGGCATTGGCGGCCGGATGCACTCAGCAGAAGAAGCACTAGCTATCGTTGATGCTTTCATTGACCAGGAATGGTCCCAGGCTGAGCGCCACCAGCGTCGGATCGATATTCTTGCTGAGTATGAGCGCACCGGAATCGCTCCTGAGGTGCCAGAAGCACCAGAAGCTTAGAATTTCGGACCGGATTAAAATCTCATAAAGATGCCCGCGTAGTTCTTCCGATAAGGAAGTGACTACGCGGGCAGTTGCTTTTCGATGCTTAGCTGCTTTTAGCTCTTAGCTAAAATCATCCGGGTCAGCGCCGACGCGGCCATCTTCGTCCTCGTCCAGGCTATTGATTGCAATCATTTCTTCGTCGGTGAGCTCGAAATCGAAGATGTCAAAGTTCTCACGCATGCGCGATGGAGTGACGGTCTTTGGGAAGACGATGACATTATTTTGCAGGTGCCAGCGTAGTACGACCTGCGCTGGGGTTTTACCGTGTGCTTCGGCCGCAGCGACGATATCTTCGTTTTCAAGAAGATCCGTCTTGTTCTGCGCCAGCGGGCCCCAGGATTCAACCTTGGTGCCGTGTACGCGGCCGGCGTCTACCTCCTTCCAACGCGCGAAGTAAGGGTGCAGCTCAATCTGGTTGACCGCTGGGCTGACCTTGGCGACCATGGCTAGGTCTTCGAGGTTTTTCACGGTGAAATTTGCCACGCCAATAGACTTAGTAAGTCCTTGTTCCTGGGCCTTTTCTAAAGACTTCCACGCGGCCTTGAAATTGCCGGTGTTAGTTGATGGCCAGTGAATAAGGTACAGGTCAACGTAGTCTAGGCCGAGTTTGTCCAAGGACTCTTGCAGAGCTGCTTCTGCGTCTTCGTGACGGTCATTCCACAGCTTGGTGGTGATAAACAGTTCTTCACGCGGAATGCCGGACTTGGCGATTGCTGCGCCGACACCTTCCTCATTGCCGTAGATGGCAGCGGTATCGATGTGGCGGTAGCCGACCTTGAGCGCTTCCGCGACCATTTCTTCGGTCTGTTCGGGATCGATTTTAAATACCCCGTAGCCCAACTGCGGGATAGTATTTCCGTCATTCAGCGTGACTGTAGGGACAATCGAGGGGTCAAATTCCGATGTTGTATGTGCTTCGGTCATGACATCGAGATTACGCGGAAATTGGCAAAGAGAAAGGGACCAGTTTCATCTTCATTGCGTTGAGCAAAGAAAAGGCTTACTGGTCCCTTAAACAAGGCGCAGGAAATGGCGAATTTTAAAGACTAGAAGTCAAAGCCAAAGTCGAAGATTCCGCCGCCGTCTTCTCCGCCGCCAAAGAGGCCTCCGCCTCCGTCGCCGCCGAAGAGACCGCCGCCATCGCCCATGTCTCCACCAGCATCACCCATGTCGCCGCCGTCGCCCATATCGCCACCAGTATCGCCCATGTCACCGCCGGCATCTCCAACTTCACCAGCTGCTGCTGCCTCACCGGAGTAACCAACGCCGGCCATGCCCATGAACATTGCATTGAACATCATGGAATAGCCCATCATCCACACACCCGTTGCCATGGCATCTGCCCACCACGGGCGTGAGTACCAACCAGCTGGAACTGGGCGGCCGGCCACCGTGCCACCGGGGTAGTAGTTCGGGGTTTCTTCGGAGGCGTATGGCGAAGCAGTCAAAGACTCACCGTTTTCACCTTCGATGGTGCGCTTTTCCGTCACCTTGCCAGCAGAACGCTGGCCTTCTAGTGGCGGCAGGTCAGGGCCTGCACTCATGCCCATGATTTCACGAGCTGCAGCAACATAGTGCATGCCTTCGAGCGCCGATTCGCGCGCGAGCTTTGCCTGCTTCGTAGTGGTTGCCTGCGCTAACGCGGAGTTCGCTGCTGTAAAGCGCTCCGAAGCATCGGCCATTGCCTGCGTTGATGCTGTGTCCGTGCCAGAGATCTGCATGACCTGACCGCCGAGGCGCTCAGTCCAGCGCTGCGCATCAGCGTGCGCGTCTGCAAATTCCCGACGCTCGCGCTCTTCTAGGTTCTTCTTAGAATTCCTAGAAGAAAGGTACCAAGCGCCGCCGCCGAGAACAGCGAGAATTAATAATACTTCCATGATTGGAGTTCACTTCCCACAATTGTTTTATTGTCTGTTTAGAACAACGTCTACTACCAGCTTAAAGTTCCCCAGCAGACAATGGAAGTAAACGCCCAAATCATCGGATAACTGAGTGCACACAGAGAGGTGTTTGGTCCTCCGGGCTGCTTTTGCTCAAGACTTGAGGCTATGGTGAGCTGCGTCATTTATGAAATAGGAGGGGTCATTTTGGAATGAATTAACAACGTGAGTTAAGATAGCTAACGCACATCAATTGATGCGCTGTGGGAATGTCGTATAGTGGCTAATACCTCAGCCTTCCAAGCTGAAGACGCGGGTTCGATTCCCGTCATTCCCTCCAAGCTTAAAACACCCACCTACCAGTAGTTTTGGTAGGTGGGTGTTTCTTTTTGTGTTACATGCATAATCTCCAAGAGGAGGGTTGCCACACTCTAGGTCGGAGACGGGGTATTGAAATCGTCCCAGTGCGTAACTTTAAAGTTTCTCGCGGGATGTTCTTCGCTTTAAGGAATTCGGGAAAGAAGCTGAAGTCTTCGCGAGAAGCTCTTTGTTGGGAGTTAGAGCCCCTGAGGCGGGGATGTGGATGCTTCTTCGATAACGCGGTGGGGACGCGTGATTGCAGGGCAGGTTTCTTTGACGAATTAGAGAAGATTTCGGTGCGATGAACGGTTTTCAATCAAAGTCACGATTTTCTGACAAGCCGTTGACCTTTGGTTATGGTTAAATTTTCCGCTTGGGTGGGGGCGGATTTGTAGCTTTAAAACTTCCTAGGCTAGAGTTATCAAACGTACGCAGCACGGAGGCAAACTCCGGTGGCTACATACGGGGCGTGGCGCAGTTTGGTAGCGCACCTGCTTTGGGAGCAGGGGGTCGCAGGTTCAAATCCTGTCGCCCCGACGTATGGGGTCTGGGAAACCTAGTAAAGGATTTCCCAGACCCCTTTACTGTTTGTAAAACGCGTTTGGTAAATTAAGCAGTTGACAATTTCTAAACACTGCAGCAGTTAGTAAATGCAGACAACTAATCAGGAGAAATACTCGTGAAGACTACCGTGGACAAGCTGAGCGACACCCGCGTCAAGCTCACCGTCAACGCTCCGTTCGCTGAGCTCGACAAGGAAATCGACCAGGCTTACTCTGCGATTGCGCAGCAGGTACAAATTCCGGGTTTCCGTAAGGGTAAAGCACCTCGCCAGCTGATCGACGCACGCTTCGGTCGCGGCGCAATGCTGGAGCAGGTCGTTAACGACATGCTGCCTTCCCGCTACGAGCAGGCTGTCACCGAAAACGACCTGAAGGTCATCGGTCAGCCAAACATCGATATCCCTAAGGTTGAAGACAACGACTTCGTTGAGTTCACAGCTGAGGTTGATGTTCGCCCAGAGATCGAAGTTCCAGACTTCTCCAAGATCTCCGTCACCGTCCCAGCGCTTGCTGTCACCGACGAAGACGTTGAAAAGGAACTCGAAGAACTCGCAGGCCGCTTCGGTGAGCTCAAGGACACCAAGCGCAAGCTGAAGACCGGCGACTACGCAATCATCAACGTCGAGGCTGAGGTCGACGGCGAAAAGGTCTCTGAGATCTCCACCGAGGGCCTGTCCTACCGCGTTGGCGACGACGACCTGATCAAGGGCCTCGACACCGCTTTGCGTGGCATGAAGTCTGAAGAAGACAACGAGTTCAACGCAACCATCGAGTCCGGTGAGCACAAGGACAAGGAAGCAACCATCAAGGTTCACGTCGTGCAGACCAAGGAGCGCAAGCTTCCTGAACTCGACGACGACTTCGCACAGATGGCTTCCGAGTTCGACACCATCGAAGAGCTGCGCGAGAACACCAAGTCCGGCCTCGAAGAGTCCAAGAAGAATGACCAGGCTGTCGCAGTTCGCGACGAGGTCCTCAAGGCTGCTTTGGCTGAGGTTTCCTTCGAGCTTC
>DGYMI06202__coassemble_1220_pt1 | contig 18789 bp, 15 predicted proteins | sample DGYMI06202__metabat2_low_PE_019 | metagenome-assembled genome bin DGYMI06202 | reverse complement strand
TCGATCCATTACCGCCGTTACCGCCGAAGTCTTCTGGGGATAGAGACTGACTCCAATTGCGGATCTCGTCTTCATCAATGACTTCGCTTTCTTGTGCAGCACTTGGTTGCGTGCTAGACGTGCCGGCGGTGCCGAAGCTTCCGTAGCTATCGTGTTGACTGGACATAGGCGATGCATCGTAGAAGCGCACGCCCATATTTTCTACGGACTTAAAGAGCTTGACCGATAGCAGGGTGCGCAACAGCGCGCGGGTTGGCGGCAAGATGAGCAGGATGCCAAGAAATGTAGTGAGGAATCCAGGAAGGGATAAAAGCACACCACCGGCTAGGGTTAAGCCCACATTTCCGGCAGTACGTCCTGGGGTGGCGTCTTCCATGATGACCGAGCCATCTTCGGTGCGTGTGGTTTTTCCATGCATGATGCGGCGGACTTCTAGGCTGGCGATGGTCATGCCAAAGAGCATGGTGGCCAGCAGCAAGAGCAGGGTCCACCCGAGACCAATGAGGTTGGCAATACCTACGAAGGCTAAACCTTCTAAGACGATGTATAAGAACAAGACAAGCATGAACGGCATAATGCAGACCATCCTACAAGCTCGGCTGTGACAAGGCATGTGTACATGCTGTGGATTTGTCACCAAGTAGTAGAATTGCCGCATGCCTCGACCAATTATTACCTCCCAGCTAGATTCCACCGTGCTTCGTCTCTTTCCCGCCGGTGGTACGACTACGCCGAAAGATTGGCTGGAGTTGGCTGAGAGCGCGCGCAGGTATGCGGATGCGAATATCTATCTCAGTGCGCATAGTGCCGTGGAACTGCGCAACCTCAAAGACAGCGCCACCGCTGCACAACGTCTCAGCGCCACTTCCTTGCACACCAGTTCGTGCCGGGTTGTTGCCTCTCCATTGAGTGCGCAAGCCCGTGGCTTGGCCCAGACTATTGGTTCTAAAGTGCGCGAGTCTGCGGCCGAAAGCCTTCTTATCGGTGTCGATGGCGGCGAAGGTTCAATTGCTTGTCAGCAGCTGGATGTGTGCGTGCAGGTAGCAGAAGATAGCCCTGAGGTGCAGATCAGCACTTCGCAAGAGGTCATCTGCACCACCGTGGACCAGGCTCCGGACGCCGTGTCAGAGATTGCAGACAGCATCGAGGTGGCTCATGACGCAGTGCTCTCCGATGCCACCCTGCCCACCACCCCACTACCCATCGGCTGGTTAGCCGATCACATGCCGGAAGGCCGCGTGGAATTGGGCGTGGGCTTATTCGAAGGGGTCATGAGTGCTGATATCGCCGAGCTAGTGGGGCGCATGGAAGTGCCCGTGACGATTACGCCGTGGAAAGGACTCATCTTCCACGATCTTGCCGAAGGCGACGCAGATGTTGTCGTGCGTGTGCTCGCGCCCCGCGGGCTGATCTTCGACGTCAATTCCCCATTCCTCTAGAGATAAGTGCTGATCGCACTTATCTGCGGGAGGTACTTACCTCGGCATGCGGCGCCAGATTGCGCGCGGCACCAGGCGCATAATGAAAGCCAGCACAGCTAGTCTGCGCGGAATCCACAAGGTGACACTGCGCGGTTTCTTGGTAAGTTCCGTGGGAATCTGCGCGGTGATGGCATCAGCTACAACATCGGGGGTTACCGACATCGGTGCGGGCTTCATGCCTTCAGTCATGGAACCAATGACAAAGCCTGGGCGTGCGGTAATCAGCGCTAGCTCTTTGCTCTTATCCAAAGTCAGCTTGTCCGCAAGCCCCTGGCAAAAGGCATCCAGTCCGGCTTTGGTGGAGCCGTAGACATAATTAGCGCGCCGGGCTCGCCACCCGGCAATCGAGGAAAAGGCGACGATGTGTCCGCGCGACATGACATCGGAAAGCACTGTGAGCATCGATACCTGCGCTAGGTAGTCCACCGTGGCGATATCTACCGCATGGTGTTCATCGTGCTCGGCCTTGTCCTGCTCGCCCAAGATGCCAAAGGCGACTACCGCACAAGTAATCTCACCCGCGAGCTGCTGCGCATGGATTATCACTTCGCGGTGTGTGTCCACCGCCGTCGCGTCGAAGTCCACTTTGTGGATGTCGGTGGCACCGAGGGTGCGTAAATCATCGACAAGCTTGTCCATGCCGTGCATACCACGCGCAGCGAGCACAACTGGACGACCTGGGCACAACCTGCGCGCCAGCTCACCACCGATATCGCTGCGCCCACCGAGGATGAGGACAGCGCCTTTAGCGGAGCTCACGCGGCCCCTGGTTCAAAGATTCAATGCCATCTTTGGTCGTGGTCACGATATCTTCAATGCGCATACCCCACTTGCCCGGCATGTAGATACCTGGCTCGATGGAAAAGGCCATACTTTCCTGGATAACCAAGTCATTGCCAGCGATGATGAAGGGCTCTTCGTGTCCACTGAGCCCAATGCCGTGGCCTAGGCGGTGGGTGAAGTACTCGCCGTAGCCGGCCTGGCTAATCGGGGTGCGTGACGATGCATCAATCTCTTCTGCCGTGCGACCTGGCTTGGCAAACTGCAGCGAGGCCATCTGCGCATCCTGCAACACCTTGTATGCGGCGAGGAAGTCTTCGGGAGCCTTCGTGATATCTCCCCCGGCAACGTAGGTGCGCGTGCAGTCCGAGTGGTAGCCACTAGCCAGGGTTCCTCCGATATCGACAACCACTGGGTCGCCGGCATTGATAACGCGATCGGAGAAGCTATGGTGCGGGTTGGCACCGTTTTCCATCGAACCGACGATGACAAAGTCGACGCTGACGTGCTCTTTGAGAATCAAAGCCTCAAGATCGTCTGCTACCTCACGCTCGGTGCGGCCTGGCTGCAAAAGCTCCGGCACCTGTCCGTGCACGCGATCAATGGCTTGCGCTGCCTTGCGCAGTTCATCGATCTCCGCTGGGTCCTTGGAGGAAAAGAGCTCAGCCAGTGCAGTGTTGGCGAGCACCCACTCAGCGGAAATCAAACCCTGCAGCTGGAAGAGGTGATCTGCTGTTAGCGCTGCTGTGGCTGCAACCTTGCCTGCATCGCGTCCAATCGCATCAGCGACTTGGCCGTAGATATCATCGCCGTCGTTCCAGCCGTGCACCTGCACATCCAGCTGCGGAACTGGTGATAAGTTCAGGTCCAAAATATCGGTGCCGGGTGCGAAAAGCTGCGGGGTGCCTTCCGCCGGGATGATCAGCGCGGTCAAACGCTCATGCGACGACAGCGTCGACCCCACGAGGTAGAAGAAATCCTCGCCGGTGGCCACGACCACTGCATCAATGCCGGCCGCCTTCGTTATTTCCTGCGCACGCTTTAAGCGCTGTGCGTAGACTTCCGGTGCAAAAGTAGTCAATAAACTCATATCTGCCATGATAACCCTCTAAGGCTGCGAGATTTTAAGACCGCCGGTAGTCGACGGGTTTGTCTATGGTGGGCAAGGTGAACGAAGAATTAAACGCAGTGCCTGAGAACTTAGCGGTTCGTATCTCCACTGGGCCAAGATACTGCTCAGGAATGTTGGTGGCCCCTGACTTAAACGCCTCCGATGAACCGGTGTCTACCCCGTTGGTCCTTACCTGCGCGCACTATTTTCGTACCGCGCCGCTTAATTCCTTCAATATCCGCGGCCGCGGTTTTCGCGGCAAGCTTGATGCTGTGCGCGTCATTAATGGCACCGACATCGCTATTGCGCGCCTACGCCGCTCGGCACCGCCGCGGAAACTACTCGGAGTCGGGTCTCAGTTCTTCTACCCCGGTATGAAGACCTCGACTTATGGCTTTGGCGGAAATGCCACCGAGGTCAACACGAAGCCTGGTACGGTATTATTTCCGACCCCGCTGTCAATATCACGGGGTGGCGGCACGCGCGTACGCCCAGCAGCGGTTCAACTTAATAGCCCCAAGGCAATCAAAGGTGACTCCGGTGGCGCGGTGCTAGCTGCGAGGCACAAGGACGGCCAGCTATGCATCAACGCGGTACAGTCTCTCATCCTCGACCCGCTGGGGATCAATTTCGGGCTCGCAACCGTAGCACCGCTTCGACCGCACCTTAAAACCCTGCGCCGGGCGGCCGATAGCTTAATGGCGATGCCGCGTAGCTAAGCACCGCTAAGCGCCGATGGCTACGACCCCGCGCTGGATGGCATCGACTGCGCGCCGGGCATTGGCTTTCACCTCATCGGTATAAGCCGTCTTTGCAACCTGCTGCAATAAGTCAATGGCTTGGCGGCATTGGCGCACAAAGTCACCAGGGGTTAATTCTGCTCCGGACTCAGCTGCAGCCGACATGCAATAACCCAAAGGCGCGCCCGCTGCCCACTGGTGCAAGGCCAAGGCGAACCCAGCCTCTGGCTGGCGAGTTAGCGGCAAATTGTGCAGTCGCTCATCGGTGGTCAATTCCTCGTGGATGCGCAAAGTCGCATTCATCGCATCTGCCATCCGGTCAGTTGCTGCATCAGGTGCCCCAGAAGTCTCCTTGCGGTTTTCAAAGGAGCACATGGAGACCACGCCCGCCAGCTCCGCTGGGTCAAGGTCATCCCACACGCGGCGTTTGAGGCACTGCGCCACCAGCAGGTCACACTCATTGTGAATGAGAGCCAAACGCTCGCCTTCATCTGTGATGACTGGGGTGCGGTCTTCGCCGACGCCTTCGAATTCGACATAGTCCATCTGCGCCAACAAGTCGACGATGCGCTCAAAAGTCTTACCCAGAGTATCTGTTGCGCGCTCTACCGCAGTGGTGAGTTTCTTTAAGTCGCGTTCCCTGCGCGCCAGCTTTTGCGCCAAAGCTGCCAGCTGTTCACGATCGGTAGCTGGCCATTCATGGACTGGGTGCAAACGGATGGCATCGCGAAGCACCCCAACCTGTGGGTTTGGACGACTGCGCGGCTTGACCTTCATGCGCTTTGGACGGTCAAAGTGCTGACGACGGAACTGATCCTGGACGAACTTGGCGTTTCGACGTGGGTTCTTCTGCACCGAACGCGGCAACTTCATATGCCCGATCACAATCGGAGGGTTTTGAATGCCACTGGCATCAATGCGGCCTGACCATCCGGTTTCTGTGGTGATCCACGGGCGTGGATCGGCAGTTTGGTTGGCAGGGGTAGCCACTACTGCCAACGTCGGATGCTTCTTGCCGGCAAGCGCAATGACATCGCCTACTTGCAGTTTGCCCAAAATTTTGACGACTTCTTTAGAACGCTCATGGCTCTTGGACTCATTGGACTTGCGCTCTTCTTCTGTGAGCTCACGGCGCAGATCGATGTAATCGAGCAGCATATCGGTAGCGTCATCATCATCAGGGACTGGTGGCGCCAGCAAGCGCAGCAATTCATCCAATTGCCCGCGTAAGTCATTGACGCGGTGCTCTGCACGTTCGATTTGGCGGGATTCTTCCACCACTGAGTCATCTGCTTGGAACTGTGCGAAAGACTTTTCCAACAGGCGCAGGGAGTCTTGGTAGCCCAACATGCCAAGCAAGTTGATGGCCATGTTGTAGCCAGGTTCAAAGGTAGAAATCAACGGGTAGGTACGCGTTGAGGCAAGCCCTGCTACTTGACGGGGATCCATGGCTGGTGCCCACATCACGACTGCATTACCGATGGTATCAATGCCGCGTCGACCTGCACGGCCGGTCAACTGCGTGTACTGACCTGGGGTTAAATCAACGTGCGCTTCGCCGTTGAACTTAATCAGCTTTTCCAACACCACGGTGCGCGCCGGCATATTGATACCCAGAGCGAGTGTTTCAGTAGCGAATACCGCCCGAACCAATCCTTTGACAAAGAGGTCCTCGACGATGTGCCGAAACGCTGGGAGCATGCCCGCGTGGTGCGCGGCAAAGCCTCGCGAGAGAGCCTGGCGCCACTGCCGAAAGTTTAGGACCTGCAGATCGTCTTCAGGGATGCCCTCGACGCCGGCGTCCACGATGGCCTTGATTTCTTCTGCTTCTTCCTCGGAGGTCAAGGTCATGCGCGAGCGCAGACACTGATACAGCGCGCCATCGCAACCCGCACGTGAGAAGATAAAGGTGATGGCCGGCAGCATATTTTGCCCCTGCAGGATCTTTAGTACCTCTGGTCGCCCTAGTGGGTGGTATCGATCCTGTGGACGCGGTGCGCCGGAACGGCTTGGCCTGTCATCACGTGGTTCACGCCCATTGTGGCGTGCGCGAGCGCGGAAGCCCTTTCCTGATTTATAGTCGTCGCGACCTTCATCGGCAGAACCTGCCTCAAGTCGCGCGATACGACGTGCTAACTCTGAATTTACCTGCCCGCCAGAACTTGGCTCGAAAAGTGGGAAGATTTTGCGCCCGAGCAGCATCCACTGATCCAGCGGCACCGGACGGTGCTCGGTAACGATGATCTTGGTATCGCCACGCACCGTGGAGAGCCAATCACCGAATTCCTCGGAGTTAGAAACGGTTGCTGATAGACCGATGATCGATACAGATTCATCAAGGTTAAGGATGACTTCTTCCCAGACTGCACCGCGCGAGGCATCAGCTAGGAAGTGGATCTCATCCATCACCACGTGGCTAAGACGATGCAACGCGGAAGAATCTGCGTAAATCATGTTGCGCAGAACCTCAGTCGTCATCACGACGATGTCAGCACCGCCGTTGATGGAGACATCACCGGTGAGCAAACCAACAGCTTGCTCACCGTGCTCCGCAACTAGGTCGTGGTACTTCTGATTACTCAGTGCCTTAATCGGCGTGGTGTAAAAACACTTCGTCCCCTGCGACAAAGCAAGGGATACGGCAAATTCACCAACGATGGTCTTGCCAGCACCGGTCGGTGCGCACACAAGTACGCCGTGTCCGTCTTCAACGGCCTCACAGCCCGCAACCTGGAAATCATCCAGGGGATGTGACAATGTTGCTCGGAATTCCTCAAGATGCGGGTGATTCATAATAGCCAACACTACCTGCTACCAGCAGGTAGTGCGAACGCAAACACGGCTCTCGAAGGTTCAAAGCATGCAGTGATGCGAGCTTTTTAGAGCACGTCATCAAAAGGATTTGCCTTGGGTTTTTGTGGTGTGTTTTGGCCATTCCCGCCGGGGGTGTTCTGCGAGTTGATATCTGAGAAACTCTGCTGGAAATGTTGCTGCGGAACATTCTGAATCGGTGATGCAGGTGCAATGGGCTGAACAGGAGAAATTCCGCCCTCGGCTCCGATCGGTCCGGATGCCGCAATCGGTCCTGAAGATTGTTCATCGTCTAAATCCAACCACTCAGGACGCTGTTCCCCGCGGCGCTTGTCGTTGATGCGACAGAATTGGAACGCCAATTCCACGAGTAATGTAATGGCAGCGGCCAGAATCATCATGGAGATTGGATCTCCACCTGGCGTCATAAACGCCGCGAAAACCATGATTCCGACGATTATGATGCGGCGTTTGTCAGCCACATGCTGATATTGCAATACGCCCACCAGATTAAGCATGACCAGAATTAACGGCACTTCAAAGCTGACGCCGAAGATCGTCAAAAGTGCCAAAAGGAAGTTGTAGTATTCATTACCGGTTAATGCCGTGATCTGAAACTCATCACCCATGTTGATGAGGAATTCCAAACCAAATGCCACGATGTAGTAAGCAAGAACTGCGCCAGCCACGAACAGCAAAACAGCGAGCGATACGAAGGTGATGGTGCCGCGTTTTTCATTCTTATGCAGACCGGGGGTAATAAAGCCCCAGATTTGATACAGCCACACCGGCGAAGACAGAACAACTCCGGCTAAAGCACCGACTTTGAGCCGCAGAATAAACATCTCAAAAGGTTGAGTGGCTAGCAGACGGCATTCGCCATCTGGTGTAAATGCGGCGCGCTGCTCTGCGGGCAGGGAACAATAAGGACCACGCAATATCTCCCCTAGCGGAGGCAATCCCAACGGCGAGGACTGATACCAAACGAAGCCCAAAATGGTACCGACAGCCAGCGCAAGGAGGGAGACAATAACGCGCTGCCGCAACTCTTGAAGGTGCTCAACAAGAGTCATTTCTCCTGTTTTATTGGACTTTTTGGCACGACGTTTAGCTTGCAGCTGCTGGAGTCGCTTAACTGCACCGACGTTACCTGAAGTCGCTGGCCTGCCACTCGACATAACCTTTTATCCCCTACCGAAACTCACAACGCCTCATTGAAGTACACACGACCAAATCGTTGAAAATGAGGCGCTTAATACGATACTGCTAACAGCGATTACTGCTGCTGCGGAGGGTAATTATTTCCGTAGTTATTGCCCTGTTGCGGATTGTTCCAATTCTGCTGCTGCGGGTATCCCTGCTGCGGCTGACCACCCTGCGGGTTGTTTTGCTGTGGGTACTGGCGAGGCTGCATGTTAGGGTCCTGCCAGAACTGATCGTCACCATTTCCTTGGGTAATCTCACCCTGTGGCTTGTTTTCCTCACGTGCCTTGGACTCGTTGGTCATCTCGGTGACTTCAGACTTGAAAATACGCATGGAACGGCCCACGGAACGCGCCAAATCTGGCAATTTCCGTGCTCCGAAAAGCAATACGATCACCACGATGATGAGGATGATTTCTACAGCACCTAAATTAGGCATGAACTAACTCCAGAGATTGGGCGCGTACCTTGACATTGGTAGGTACCCGCAGCATATTTCTTACGATTGTTTCTGAGTATAACGAGCAAGCGCCGCAATTGCGTTTTCCGCAATGGCAACGGTGATACTTTCGGGGCTTGTCACCCGCAGCCGGTCAGCATTGCTTAAAGCGAAGCGAACAAACCACGATTGCCTGCCAATAGGCATAGAACCCTCAATCCAGCCATTACGCGCAGTTTCGGCTAATGAAATGTCGTGATAATCTGCGAGCCAGCTGGCAGTTTCGTGTAAAAATATTGTGGCTTTATCGCTTGAGTCAAAACCAAAGGGGTCTGTGGGATCGATCTCAGTACTCGCCGATTTGGGGGTGGCAGCGGTTTCTAGCACCTCAACATCGCGCATGCGGTCTAGACGAAATGTCCTGTGAGCATCCCGGTCTTTGTCCCACGCGCTGAGGTAAAGCTCTGAATCAGCTAAAAAGACGCGAACCGGATCTGCTGTACGCGAGGTGGATTCATTCTCGCCGGGAGACCAGTACTCAAAACGCACCTGCTTATTGGTGTCAATAGCCATCGCTAATGCCGCCTGAATCTTAGATTCCTCAGGTGGGGTCGTCGCCAGCGAGTCATAGATTCCTTGTGTCTTGGTATCCATGATCCCGCGGATTTTATTGGCCGCAGCTTGCACGGCCTGCGGATCAATCAGACCGGGCATCGATTCAAGGGATTCCAGCGCCAGCAGCAAAGCACTGGCTTCGGTGGGAGTCAGGCGCAGAGCCTGGTCCATGCCCTGGCTGTCAATGATATTGACCTTGCGAAAATCCCAAGACAAGTCGATAAGGTCCTCGGTATTTTGCGTGGCGCCGGACAAAAATAAAGTGTTGAGCGCCGCGACGAGTTCTTCATGCGACATGTCCAAATCCGAAGCCGCTTCCATCATCGACTTATCAGGATGGCGCTTAAAGTACGGCAAGATATTGGTCATCCGCACCAGCCGGTGAATACGCGGGCCGAGGTTCGAGTTTTTCGGTGCAGAATCTTCGGCTTCTTCATCGCGGCGCCAGGTGGTGGGACTGCCATCGAGATCGACAAGATTCTCGTCCAGGGCTTTCTTCGCTAGCTTTGCGATGTCCTCCCGAATCTCGCCCGGCTCAAGCACTTCCGCGGAATCTGCGTACGACAGCGCGGTGCGCGTTAACCAATCGGAGGAGACTTTATCCAGGAAGTAGATGCCATCGCCTTTTTCTTCGGCCTCTTCAATGAGCTCAATGGCCTTATCGGCATCCACGCGAACCGTGGCAGATGTTTGACTGCGACGCAGTGCATCGTTGACTAAAGACTGCAAGGATTCTTGCACGGGCGGATGAGTTGCCTTCTCATCACGAGCTTTTACCGAAGTAACGCGCAGAATCCGGAATACGCGTGGGGCTTGCTTGTCGATGTCATAGCCCACCAAATACATACGATTATGGTGAACTACTAACCCCCATGGGTCCATCACGCGGCGCTGCGCCGGAACGCTAGGTTGTGGCTTATAGTCAAAGCTCATCCGCAGCCCGTTGCGAATAATCGTGTTGATATCGCGAATGATGATGGGCTTAACCAAAGTCATATCTGCAACAGCAGTGTGCACGGGGCTAGGACCGTTGCTGCGTGATGCACCCGAGGCCGCAAGTTTGCTAAAACCGGATTGCGAAAAGTCAGCGAGCCCGCCGGTATTGCCAAAACTTGCGGCCACGCTCAATGCCATGGCCTCTTCCGGAGTGAACTGGATATCAGGAAGGGCGTATTGCTCAGTAAGCAGCTGGTAGTGGGTAAAGCCGTTAGCATCGCGCGAATGAGAAATCGGAATGCCAGCATGACGCAAGGTCAGGATGTCACGGCGCAAAGCCTTATCAAAGGCTTCGTCCGATTTATCTTTGTAGCCTTGCACGCTGCGTCGAATCCACTCGGCGGTCCGCGTGGGGTTAGCACCGCTATTAGCAGCGCCTAAAAGAGCCAGATATAAGCTAATGTGCCGTCCAAGTGCTACGTACTCTTGACCGGCGGAGCCTTTCATTGGCTTATCGCCTGACCCAATTCCCATTCGGCGTGCCCTTTCAGCTTTAGACTGCAAACTATCAATCGTGCATATGCTCTGCGATGTAGTCTATCAACCCTGCTAGGCGTTCATCTTCGAAAATGAAGGGATCGGCAAATTCCACGACCTGTGGCTCCGGGCGGTTTACCTTTAACCGCGTCCAATCGACAGTGAAATCGGCACCGTACTTGCGAGCCTTGGCAAGAAACTCCCCGCGCAGCTTTGCGCGCGTGGTCTGCGGCGCGATATTTACCGCCTGGGCAATCGCTTCATCATCGGTCCAGCGCGACACCAAACCCTTGCGCATCAGCACATCATAAAGACCCCGACCTGGGCGGATATCGTGATAGCTCAAGTCAATTTGAGCAAGTTTCGGATGCGACCAATCCGACTGCAACCGGTCACGGTATTTATCCAGCAGATCCTTCTTGATAACCCAATCGATATCATGCTTGACCGAGGAGAAATCCTGCGTGCGGATAGCTTCGAGCACGCGTTTCCACAGCTCCACTACCTTGGCCATCTCTGCCGTGGGAGTTCCTTCATCAGGGCGGTGCTCCAGCCACTTCTCGGCGCACTGGCACAAGAGCGTTTGAATCTCCAGGGCGGTCATCTGTGAGGATGGAGCGGAATCATCGACAAGCTGCACCGGAGTTTGACCCGTGAGATCCAAAGCGATTTCGCGAATATGCGCGATGGGGTCTTCGACCTCTAAATTCGGCAGATCGAAATTCGCCTCAATCATCTCCAACATCAACAAGGTGGAGCCGACCTTTAACGCAAAGGTAGGTTCTGCCATATTGGAATCGCCCACGATGACGTGCATGCGGCGAAAACGTGACGAATCACCATGCGGCTCATCGCGCGTATTGATGATGGGACGCGAGCGCGTCGTCGCCGAAGAAACACCTTCCCACACCTGATCAGCGCGTTGCGAAAGCACGAAACGTGCCGGTGAGTTCGTCTTTTCCGGCGCGACCATCCCGGCCCCGCAAATAAGCTGACGCGTGATCATAAAAGGCATCAACTTCCGCGAGATATCGCGCAAGACCATGTGGCGGGAAATCAGATAGTTCTCGTGACAACCGTAGGAATTGCCCTGGCTATCCACGTTATTTTTAAACAGAATTAGGGACTTCGCCAGACCCATATTCTGCAAGGTCGACTCTGCTTGGACAGCTAGGTCGTTGACTATGGCATCGCCCGCGCGCTCATAGTTGAGCAATTGCGTGAGGCTATCGCACTCCCCTGTCGCGATTTCTGGATGCGAGCCGACATCTAAATAAAGACGCGAGGCATTATCAGTAAAGATATTCGTCGCCTGGTGCTTATCCACCACGGGGCGAAAAAGCTCGCGCGCTACTTCATCTGGGGTCAGATGACGCTGCGATGGCTCTGATAGAGCGGTAATGCCGTATTCGGTCTCAATACCCACGATGCGGCGGGCATAGACCGGCGACTGTGGTCTGTGGAAAGTCATGAGGTCTTACTGACCGCCCTTTTGGACATAAGACTTCACAAACTCCTCTGCGTTCGACTCCAACAGGCCGTCAATCTCATCTAATAAATCATCGGTGCCCGTCGTATCAACGTGAACCTGACCAGCTGCTTGAGCCTCGTCATCGGCTGAATTATCTCCGCTACCGGAACCATAGACCTGGGATTGCTTTTCAGACATTATTTCTCCTTTTAGTGCTTTGAACTCTTTATCGCCAGTGCATTCTCTTTATCGTTAGTGTGCAAACGCACACTAACGTCGTACTTTAATGGGCTTGGCTGTCCGTTGTATGCCAATTCCCTGCTCCTCGAGCTTTTTAACCAGCCCGGACACCGTGGAAGAGGCATCGATAATCTCCCCTACTGCCTGGTGGTTGAAGCTGCCCACATCATCGAAGCGAATGTGCGCTAGGTGTGCTGTGGTATCTGTGCCTTGCGTGACTTGGTGCTCCTGCACGGACATCACTTGCCAGTTGGTGGCCAAGACATCCTCGCCGAATTTCTCTGTGACCCGGCCACGGAAATACGCCCGGGTATCGTGTGGCGGCGTGGTCTTAGCAGCCTCGATTTCTTCTTGGCTTACCAGTGTTCGCATCTGCCCCTTGCGCACGAGCGCGTGATACAGCGACTTTTCAGGATTGATATCGGTATATTGCAGGTCGATGAGAGCTAGCTTGGGATCATCCAAAGCAATACCACGGTTGGTAAAGCCTTTAATGAGGCGATATTTTGCGACCCAATCCAGAAGATGAGCGGCGGACAGGGGGTCATCGACAAGCAATGCGACAACCTCATCCCACGCTTCAAGCACCTTGGTATCTACCTCAGAAGCTGGTGTGACCCGCTCGCGGTAAATGGTTAAAATCTCCAAAGCACTAAGCTCACGACCGTCTTTGAGCTTCAGCTTGTGCTGCAAACTCAGATCGCGGCTGACGTTCTTGATCTCCGCGACGGGGTTGGCAAGTTTCAGATCGCTAAAATCAACGCCCTGCTCGATGGCATCGAGGACCATGGAGGTCATGCCGAGCTTAAGCAGGTTGGAAGTCTGCGACATATTGGCATCGCCAACGATGACGTGCAAGCGACCCCAGTGCTCGGCGTCGGCGTGTGGCTCGTCGCGGGTGTTAATGATGCCGCGGTTAAGCGTGGTCTCTAGCGTGATTTCCTGCTCCATGTAATCGGCACGTTGGGAAATCTGGAAACCTGGCTCGGACCCATCTTGTTCCAAACCGACGCGGCCCGCGCCGGTGACCACGATGCGCGCGACGAAAAACGGGATCAGTGCCTGCGCCAACACGTCGAAGTCCGTATCACGGGAGTACTGGTAGTTTTCGTGCGAACCGTAGGATGCGCCCTTGCCGTCGACGTTGTTTTTATACAACTTCAACGGTGGGCAAGGTTCGTTATTCGCTAGAACGGATTTGCCTTCGGCGGTGAGGCTGGCGACCGCTGCCGCAGCATCGAGCAAGACACCATCACCGGCGGCGTCATAGACCATGGCATCCCAGGCATTAGAACATTCCGGGGAGGAATATTCGGGGTGTGCGTGGTCAACATAAAATCGCGCGCCGGCGGGCGTGACCACATTGGCAACGCCAATCGCGTTGGGATCCACAACGGGCACAGTGGAATAGCGCTTGAGATCGAATCCGCGCATATCGCGCAGCGGATGTTCTTCGGCGAAATCCCACCGCGAGCGCGCGGAAGTAAACATTGCGCCGTAGGCGACCACCGCGTGCGTCGAGGTGATGATCGGGGAAAGCTCTGGCCACTCAGGCGTAGAAATACCGTATTCGGTTTCGGTACCTAGGAAACGTGCCATGTTGAACTCCTAAAACCTAAAAACTCGATGCTCTCAATCTTTAGCCCTTGAGTCAGCGGGCTGGAAGAACCACCGTCGATGGTCTTGACCCATTCATCCGCATTCGTCTTGGTGGGCAAATGCTCGCTTTCAGCTTGCTCAGCTGCAATAGCTAGCGACAAGTGCGCGCGGTCAATGCCTTTGGGTCCATCTGGATTCAGCAGAGAATCTTTAATAGCCAGCTTCTTCGCGCGCGACATGATATTCGCGATCATCGCACCGGAGACAAAGTCCCGGTAGTGCAAAACGCGGTCCGAACCATCATCAAAGTGGACGCGGACAAAGGGGCGATCGCCAAAGAGCTCGTCGGTGGCAAACTCGATGAGATCTTGACGCTGGCCAATGTGCGGAACATCTTCTGGGAAGTGCGAATCAAAGATATCTTTCGCACCTTGCTTATTCGGGCGATTGACGCGCACCTTAATGTCGAGGCGGCCAGGGCGCATGATTGCTGGATCGATGAGTTCATCACGGTTGGTCGCGCCGATGATGATGACGTTGTCGAGCTTTTCTACACCGTCTAGCTCCGTCAACAGCTGCGGGACGACGGTGGTCTCCATATCCGAGGAAACGCCGGAGCCGCGGGTGCGGAAGATCGATTCCATTTCATCGAAGAAGATGATGACAGGGCGGTTGGGGTTAATTGCCGCAAGCTCGCGTGCGCGCTCAAAGATCATGCGAATGCGGCGCTCGGTCTCACCAACGAACTTATTGAGCAGCTCCGGACCTTTGACATTAAGGAAGTAAGAAGAAGACTCCTCTCCCATTTGCTGCGCCAAAGAATTCGCCACGGCCTTTGCAATCAACGTCTTGCCGCAGCCCGGAGGGCCGTACAACAGCACGCCTTTGGGTGGGCTCAGTGCATAATCGCGGTATAGCTCTGGGTGCAAGAAAGGAAGTTCGACGGAGTCGCGGATCTGCGAAATTTGCGCATCCAAACCGCCAATATCCTCAAAGGAGACATTGGGGACTTCTTCCAACTGCAGTTGCGAGACTTCAGTTTTATGCACGTGCTCTAAGATGATGCCTGCACGGCTATCGATGAGCACCGTATCACCAGAGCGCACCGAATCGCGCAGATGCTCTGCGATAATTGCGATAGATTCTTCATTATTGCTTGCTAAAACCACCGCGCGGTCAGAACCGATGCGCTCGGACAAAGTGGCAAGTTGGCCATCGCGTGGAAAACCGCAGCCTTCGACAACCACCATGCCGTCGCCTAAGCGAACCAGCTGGCCGACTTTTAAGGTGCCTGGTTCTACCTGCGGGGAGATCTTCAAACGCATGGGCCGGTTATTGGTATAAACTTCGGCGTCTCGGCGTGAATCATGCGGACGGCCGGAGTAGCCCAAAAAGATTCCATAGGAGGATGCGGGTTCGGCTAATTCGTTAACATCTGCAGCCAATTGCTGCAGTTTATTGCGGGAACTTTGCAACAACGAGGCAAGTGAAGAATTGCGTTCACTAAGCTTGCGCACCTGAACGCGTAACTCACTCGCGTTATGGGCGTCTAAATTCTTTTCTTGGTCTCGGTTGGATTGTGACATGAGTCCACCTTAGCGCTTTGAGTAACCTTGCCGTTCAAAACCACGCGGTTAAAAATAAGGCAAAGCTTACCCAATTAAAAACGCAGGTCAACGAGTGTGACCTGCGAGATATTAATACCGTGGGTGGGTAATTTTAGGGGTAATGCTAGCGGCGTGCACGTCGCTTTACGGCTGGTGGAGTCACACCATCAGCTAGACGACGGGTCCAAATCAAAAAGGCCGTGTGGGCATTCATTCGGTGCTCCGGACGGGTTGCAAGACCTTCCACCTTCCACTCACGTACCAAAGACTCCCACGCGCGCGGCTCGGTAAAGCACTTGAGCTCACGCAGGCCTTCCATGACCTTCATCAGCTGCGGCACGGTGGCAACATAGGTCATAAACACGCCACCTGGGATGAGCAGATCGCGTACGGTCTCCAAGTGCTCCCACGGCTCAAGCATATCCAGGACGATCCGGTCGACTGGGCCGCCGAGATCGTCTACGGTGACATCTCCTAGATCGCCTAAGCGTGGGGACCACCATTCAGGTTTGCTGCCGAAGTATTCTTCCACGTTATTTTCGGCAAATTCCAGGTGATCCTCGCGGATCTCATAGGAAAATACATGGCCTTCTGGTCCCACCGCACGCAGCAAGGTCATAGACAACGCGCCTGAACCAGCACCCGCCTCCAAGACACGTGCGCCCATAAAGATGTCGCCTTCGACCAAGATCTGTGCCGAGTCTTTCGGGTAAATCACGGCAGCGCCGCGCGGCATGGAAAGGACATGGTCAACCATGAGGTGACGGAAGAGCAGGAAATCCGAACCGAGCGTGGAGGTGACCACGGAGCCCTCATCCATGCCCACGATCTGCGAGTGCTCAATGATGCCGCGGTGGGAGTGGAACTTCACTCCCTCTTCCAGGACCAAGGTGTAGTGGCGACGTTTTGCATCGGTAAGCTGCACTCGGTCACCGTATTGAAATGGACCGGAATAAGGCATGTGAGAATCTCCTTTAGCGCCAAAAAGGCTAGGCTCTAGTTCTTTTAACCAACCAAGTATGCCTTAAGTGCATCGATCATCCATAGTTGGTCCTGCACGCCCACAAGTTCACGGGCGGAGTGCATGGACAATAACGGCACACCCACATCCACGGTGTCAATGCCCAAGCGCGTTGCGGTGATTGGACCAATCGTGCTGCCACAAGGCACGGCGTTATTACCGACGAAACGCTGCACTGGCACTCCAGCGCGTTCACACGCTGATTCCCACAGGTGGATCGAGGTGGCATCGGAAGCGTAGCGCTGATTCGCGTTAATCTTTGTCACCGGACCCTGGCCAATCAACGGGTGATGGGTCGGATCGTGCTTGACTGCATAGTTAGGGTGCACGCTGTGCGCGGCATCGACGGAGATGCACGAAGAGCGTGCATAGATCTGCCGGCGTTCTTCTTCATTCTTGCCTAATGCCGCGGCGGTACGGGTGAGCACATCTTCCAAAATCGGTCCCGCGGCACCATAGCGTGATGCCGAACCGACTTCCTCATGGTCAAAGGCAGAAAGAACCAACACATCCTCGCCGGAATAGTCCTCGGCCGCGCTAATGAGTGCCTGCATGCTTGCCCACACCGAAGAAAGATTATCCATGCGCCCGGCAGCCAGGAACTTGTGGCCAGCGCCAAAGACTTCGCCGCGTTGGGAATCTACGGTAATAAGGTTGAAAGCGGAAATCTCCTCGGCATCCACCTCAAGCTTTTCAGCAAGAATCTCTGCGAAGGAAACATCGTCAGCATCTAGGCCAATAATCGGCTGTACATGCACCTGACGGTCTGGCTCAAAGTTCTTCTCACGGTGCAAGTGGATCGCCAAATTAGGAATGCGCACCAAAGCACCAGTATCAACCAGACGCCGCGAACCATCCTTTAAAACCGCCTGACCCGCAAGTTTTAACTCGCGGTCAAACCACGTGTGCAAAATCGGCCCGCCATAGACCTCAACTGCAAGCTGCGACCACCCAGCATTGCGAAAATCCGGATTGGGCTTGACCATAAACCCCGGTGAATCCGTGTGCGAGCCAACAATCTTAAATCCCCCGACGAAATTTTCTGGCACAACCCAGGCCATCACTGCCCCGCCGCGCACCATCACATATCCACCGGGAGTAGATGGCCACTGCGCGGTTTCATCGACACGCGCAAAACCAGCGTCCTGCAACCGCGACGCTACTACTTCGGCGGCATGGTAGGAGCTTGGCGATTGCTCAATAAAATCAATAAAGTCTGCAATGGTATTTTCCATACCCTCCACTGTGCCATTTCTTTACCCGCGTTAAGCTTGAAACACCATGAATCTCCCCCATAACTCTCTTTCTAGCTCTGCTGCTTCTACCCCCATGACTGCAAACGAGCAAGCACAACCTAACGCACCGCGACGCCCGCGGCCACTGGCGCTGTCTCCATCGCGCGCGAGCGATTACAACCAGTGCCCTTTGCTGTATCGCTTCCGGGCAATTGACCGCCTGCCCGAGCCGAAGACCATCGCGCAGGTCAAAGGTACTTTGGTCCACGCAGCTTTGGAAAAGACGCATGAGCTTCCGCGCGATGAGCGCACCTATCCCCGGGCGGTGAAATTCCTCAAGCCCGAATGGGAGCTCATGTGTGAAAAAGACACGGAACTTAAAGAATTAGTGCCCGAGGACGAGACTTTAGACTTCCTCATCGATGCCCGGGAGCTGGTCAAGGGCTATTTCCAGATGGAAAACCCGCAAGGCTTCGATGCCAAGGCCGTTGAGATGTACGTCGATACTGTCCTGCCCAACAATGTGCCTGTGCGTGGTTTTATCGACCGCGTCGATGAAGCGCCAACCGGGCAGGTGCGCGTGGTGGACTATAAAACTGGCAAGAAGCCAAAGCCACAATACTCCCACGATGCCCAGTTCCAGATGCGTTTTTATGCCCTGGTGTACTGGCGGATCCATGGTGTTATCCCAACGCAGCTACGCCTGATGTATTTGAAGGTATTCGATTCAATGTTCTTGATGCCCTCGCGGGAGGAACTCGAGTACTTCGAGCGCGATTTGGGTAACCTATGGGCCAAGATCGAAGGCGATGGCAAGGAAGGCGTTTTCCGCCCCAAGAAATCAAAGCTGTGCGGCTGGTGCTCTTTCCAGGACCTGTGCCCCGCATTCGGCGGCACCCCACCAGAGTATCCCGGGTGGCCAGGTTCCACCGCAGATTAGCTTGTCGATGGCTCCTAAACCAC
>DGYMI06202__coassemble_1136_pt1 | contig 22693 bp, 18 predicted proteins | sample DGYMI06202__metabat2_low_PE_019 | metagenome-assembled genome bin DGYMI06202 | reverse complement strand
GCTACACCGGCAGCCCCTGCAGCGCTAGCTGTACCGGGAATAACCGGAGGCATGCCAGGAATACCTTGTGGGTTCGGACGAGCTGGCGCATCGGCAGCTGGTGTATTGCCAACTGGTGGAGGGCCGTCGTAGCGGGTTTCAAAGCTTAAAGGTTCTCGCTCCCTCGGAAAGTCACGTTCGGAGATATCAGGCTCTGCAAGCGGCTTCGGCTCAGAAGGGAGAACGGAGGTCGCGTCCTGGGCTATGTCGCTGCCAAATACTTCCGTCGCGGATTCGGAAGTGTCAATAAAGCCCGTGGGCTCAAAGACATTGGCCGCGTCAATTCCTTGCATATTCGTCGGCGCCGCCGCAGTGCGTGCTGCCGCTGAATTATGAGGAACAGGAACTAAATAGGTCGGAAGGTTTAGCTCTTCAGCGACATCATCCAAGGCCGCGAGAAACTCCCGCGCATCGGCAAAGCGCTCGTTGACATCGGAAGAAGTGGCGGTGGCAACGATGGCATCGATAAGCGAAGGCACCCCAGCAATCCGTGATGAAGGCTTCGGAACATCATTTTCCAACCTGCTCATCGCATGGCCCAAAGGAGTATCGCCAGAAAATGGTACAGTGCCAGTGAGCAGCTCGAATAAGACGATGCCGGCTGAATAAACATCCGATGCCGGCGTGATGTGCTCACCCGTGACCTGCTCCGGCGAAAGATAGGACACCGTGCCCACGATCTGATTGGACGTGACCGTCTGCGAACTGGTCGCGCGCACCAACCCGAAATCGGCGAGTTTGACCGTGTGATCGCCATTGATCAGCACATTATCTGGCTTGATATCGCGGTGCACCAGGCCCTTATCGTGCACGGCACTTAAGCCGGTGAGCACGGAACGCATTACCGCTACCGCCGCATGCGGAGGCATGGGGCCGCGCTCTGCAGTAAGCTCACGCAACGTGCCACCAGTGATCAACTCCATGATGAGATACACCGGATCGCCTTCAGCGGAGAAGTCATAGACATTCACCAAATTCGGATGCGTCAGCTGCGCCATAGCGCGTGCTTCGCGGCGGAAACGGTGAATAAAGACCGCGTCTTGGCTGTACTGGTCATGCATGACCTTCGCGGCCAATGCGCGTCCAAGGCGCAAATCCACACAGCGGTACACAGTGGACATGCCGCCGCGAGCAATTGGTCGATCAATTCGATACCGGTGCTCGAGGACGTCTCCTACTTCCAACTGTGTCATGGCATCTAGTATGTACGATAAATTAACTATTTAGCCAACCAACGTGACCGCTTATACCCAACTGTGATCTAAAGTAGGGGACGTGATGGAAGAAAATAAAGACTTAAACGCTTTGCTGCAAGGCGATGAACTACTGACCATGCCAGAAGTTGCAGAGGAGCTTGGCATTGCGGTTACGCGTGTTCATGACTTGCTGCACGCGAAGAAGATGGTTGCCCACATCCAAGATGGGCAACGCTACGTTCCGGCCCTGTTTATCAATGACAAAGGCGCCATAAACAAATATGTCTCTGGCGCCATTACGGTTTTGGCCGATGGTGGTTTTAGCGACGAGGAAATCTTGGAGTATTTGTTTACTGAAGATGCCTCGCTGCCTGGCCGCCCAGTTGATGGGCTGCAAGGACACTTAGCGCGTGAGGTTATTCGTCGCGCGCAGGCGATGGGACTGTAGAGCCACCAGCTGTAGTTGCCTCTTGTGGTGTCGATACCTTTAGGTTCGACACCCCCGTGATCGGCTTGGCGCTGGGATTAAACATCCAGTAGGCTCCCCACCACGACAACAGCAGTGAGCCAAGTACCCACCACCAGGTATAAAGCTGGTGGTTGCCGTCGCCGGAAAATGCCAAAGCCACAAAGATTGAGGCACCGGCAGACAGCTGGATGAGCCAGCGTGGGGGACGGGCCACGCCCAACAGCGAGATGACCGAGGCGAAATACCAGGGCAGCGTCACGGTATTGAACATGAAAGCTACCTGGTAGGCAGCGGGGATACCCAGTATGGCTGCGCGGCGATTTGCTCTAAACAGCCACCACATCACTGCCAATCCCAGCAACATCAAGATGCTGGCTCCTGAACGCATGACGCTCAAGATCTCGTTATAAGTAATGTCCTCATTCAACGTGGTAATCAAGGGCGCCAGAGTATCTGTTGCAACAGTAGGACCGGCTAGGGGATTGATGACCTTAGAGTTGCCGGTAATCTCTGTGAGCCAACCCCATGAGGTACCAGATACCCAGGTAACAGCAGCCACCACGATAATGGTCTCTGCCACGGCGACGAGCCCGGAGACCAGGAAAGCTAGCACTTTATTAAAGCGTTGACCATAGTGGTGCATCATCAGCCACACCACGAAAGGAATCGCAATGAAAGCGGTTGCCTTGAGCGACACAGAGACTGCAATCAGCGCGATTCCGGCGATATAACGATTGTGCAGGCACAGCAAAAGCCCGACGGAGACCAATGCGACCATGGTGGACTCATTGTGCATGCCACCAATAAGGTGCAAAATCATTACCGGGTTAGCCACACCGAGCCACAGCGCCAAAGTGGGATCGCCACCAAGCTTGCGGGCAATCAAAGGAATAGACCAAGCGATAGCCGCGAAACTTAGAACCGAAATCAGCTTGTAGACAAAAACCCCGATGGTGACGTTATCGCCGACCAGACGCGTAACACCCTCGCCCAGCCACAAGTGCAGCGGGCCATAAGGGGTAGTGGTATTGCGCCAGTCCTGGGATACCTCCAACAAGAATGGGCCAGGGTTAACCGCCGGGCCTTCCGTATAAGGATCAAAGCCATCGCGCACCATCGCGCCTTGCATGAGGTAGGAATATACGTCCCGGGAGGACAGTGGCGCAGCCAAGAGCAACGGGGCAATCCATGCCCACATTGTTGTGCGCATTTTCGCAAAAGCTGTTTCATCCACCTGCGCCGAGGGCACAGGGCGGGCTGCTAAAGAAAATTTTGGCGGAGTCGAGGAGGTATCAACCACACCGGTGTTGCGTCGCACGCTGGAGCTGATGAGAAACTTGCCGGCCAAAATCCATGCTGCAATGAGCGCAAACATGCCCACCCAGAATAAAGTCATGCCGATATTACGCCCATGACCGGCAGAGACCACGCTGATATTGAGGGCTTCTAGAATACCGCCGCGATTGCGCGTCGCACCACCTGCATACGACGCAAGGGTGAGCACGATTGTGCCCGCAACACCAAGGGCAAGGGCACTGGGCAGCTTGATAGTCATTGCTTGCTTGACCATGTAAAGATCCTATTTTGCTCGTGCGGTGGACTTGATAGCCAAAGAACGCAGGAGCTCCGTTACCTCGGAATTTACATTCGCGGCAGCAAGGTACTCCAGGCCAGACTGGGTAAGAGCATCAATGCGCTGCTCAATTTCTTCAGACGCCCCAGAATCTTCAATCATCTGCGACATCTTCGACAACACGCTTGGATCGTCAGTCGCGCCAAGATTTTCGCGCAAGAACTTTGCGGTGGGTGGATCCTGTTCATCGGCACGCTGCAAGGCAATTGCCATCAGTACCGTTCGCTTGCCCTCGCGCAGATCATCACCAGCTGGCTTGCCGGTAACCTGGGGGTCTCCAAAGACACCTAGCTGGTCATCACGAAGCTGGAAAGCGATGCCGATATCGCGACCGTAGCCCCTAAAGGCATCGATAAGCTTGTCTGATGCTCCCGCGATAGCGGCACCCAAATGCAGCGGACGTTCGATAGTGTACGCAGCGGTTTTGAAACGGTTAACCGAATCAGACAGCTCCACCGACTCAATGGCTGCGGCCTCTAGTGACACGTCCAAGAGCTGCCCGCCGATGACCTCAGTGCGCATGGCTCGCCATGGCTCACGAGCCCGTTGTATGGCAGCCTGCGAAATACCGGAGTCTAAGAACATATCCTCGGCCCAAACCAAAGACATATCACCAATCAAAATTGCAGCTGAGCGGCCGAAATCAGCAGAATCTCCCGTCCAGCCCAGCGCACGATGCTGTGCTTCTACCGCGCGGTGCACCGTGGGATTGCCGCGGCGGGTATCGGAGGCATCCACGATGTCATCGTGGATCAGTGCACACGACTGAATGAATTCCAAAGAAGAAGCAGCGCGCAGGACCGCCTGGGGATCTTCTGAACCTAACAACCCATCAGCGGCCACGAAGCCGGCCCATGCATAGAGAGGGCGGATGCGCTTGCCACCGTCGAGCACGAAGCGCTCTAGATGCTCAATAGCTTCGGTGACAGGTTTTCCAATTTGTGCGAGCTGAGGCTCCCGGGCTTTCAAAAAAGAGGAGAGTTCAGCACGAACGTGCTTGGGAATCTCGGCTATAGGAAGTTGGGAGAAATCCTCAGAATTATTCATGGCCTTTAGCCTACCTTTAGCATTCCCGACATTAAGAAAGCGGTAGCGGCAATTTCAAGATGGCAAAGGGGCGTTCATCACCGGGGTAGCGGTACTGGCGGATGACGTCTGTAAAACCCATTGACCGATACAGACTAAAAGCACGGTTAGATTCATTGGGGACTTCAGGCGTGGAAAGCAAAGCCCATTTGCCCGGCGCATTCCACAACAATTCAGTCAGGAGCTGTCTGCCCAAGCCATGGCCCTGCATCCGTGGAAGCACGTGGACTTCCGCAACCTCGAAGTAGCTGCGAAGCATCTCGACTTCTTCCGCGGATAATTCGCCTTTCTTACGCAGCGCGAGGCGTAGTTGGCGGTCCCACCACGAATCCGGAGTGCCAATAAAACCGTAGGCAACGCCGATAACTCCAGTCGCGTCTTCAGCGATCAGTGCAGTGAAACCAGGTCGAATAACCTCACGCCGCCAGGAAAATATCCGGCCTTCACGAATGGCGGGGTCATAGCCCATGGCACTGATGTAGATATCCACCAAGGAGTCGGCGTTGAGCGCGAACTCCTGTGGTGAGAGACGGCGGATTGTTAAAGACACAGTCTCTATCTAACAAAACTTTTACTTGTAATGGGTGAGATTGCCCCTGTTGAAGGGAAAAGAGTTGGGGGCAGTTGCGTCTTGATCGAACATGAACCCGCTGTGGTGTTCGAAATCTTGCAGTGCTGTGTGCGGCTAAAACCTTTTCACTATCGAACATGTGAGCTATAATAGGGGCATGGATGTACGAAGCGGGTTCTAAAGTAAGGCACATAAACACACGGGTTATATCGCAAGCAATAGTATGAAGGAGGCAAAGCGATGGGACAGGTAATTTCCGCAACAGCTCGACGGGTTCAGCGACAGGGTGGCCAAGGCTCCAAGCGTCAGCGTTTTCTGACCCAGGCCGCGCTTTTGCTTGCTGATGCCCGTGCGGATGCGGCGAATGGACGGATGGATCAGGCGTTGGAGAAGGCATATCAGGCTGGGCTGCGCACAGCTGGCGCCTGTGTGGCAGCTTCCGCAACCGTTTCTAAGCGTCGCCGCTTGCCGACTTCTGCGTGGGATCAATTGAGCCTGGTGGGGGCAGAGGAAGGGGAATGGGCAGATTCTTTCCGTGCTTACTCTCGGACGCGCTCGCGCCTAGCGTCCGGTATTGACCGAGAGGTCGCGGACAAGGTTGTATTTGACCTGATGGACTTGGCGGCTCGCTTTTTGGAAATGGCTGAGACTGGCACTCACGACTTTGATGGAGTCGGTGGCCAAGCGGCATAGGTCTAGTTGCTGCCGAAGTGTGGCGATAATCGTTTGAAAAGGTGACATAGGAAACTGCAACCGCGGGAACTAACTGGTTATTGTGTGCGTTGTATTAGGTAGAACAGGAAATATTGTCACCGAATTGATGATCGGCTGCAGCGATGGCTCGGTTATACTGAAGGTAAACATAGGGTGACGATTTGCTGAGATAGTTGATACGTAACTTTTTAGCCCGGACTTATTGGAGGAACAGTGTCTCTTTCGGAGCAAGAGCAGCGCGCACTTCGCGAAATTGAGAAGTCCCTGCTTGCTGAGGATCCCAACTTCGGGGCCTCCGTGTCCAGTGCCTCTTCATTTGGTGGCTCCGGCGGTGCCGTAACCCTGCGCGGTGTAGCGCTTGTGGTTGTCGGTCTGGTGATGCTGGTGGGCGGCGTTGCATTGGCGCAGACAAGCTTGTGGTTCGTGCTGCTTTCCATTGCTGGATTCCTAGTCATGTTCGGTGCAGGAGTTTGGATGCTTCGCGGTTCTGGAGATGGTTCCGCGCGTTCTTCTGGGAAGAAATCCAAGTCCGGTGGAGCGGGCTCTGCGAAAGACAGTGGCGCTGCGAGCAAATTAGAAGAAAACTTCCGTCGCCGATTTGAAGAGCGCTAGACACAAGTAGCACTCATTGCCTTAACGAGGTGCGCCCCAGCCGTAGATCCGGCTGGGGCGCACCTCGTTTTGTTTTGCCTTTTTATAATCTCCCACTTTCACCCACCTCAAATCCCCACTTTCACCCACCCTGCGCCCAGACAGGGTTCTAGAGTTGCTCGCCCGGCGAGTGGGTTAGTGGGGAGCTTCTTTTGGGTGCCAAAATGCCTGTTCGTGTGAGTGAATCGGGGAGAAAGTGGATTAAGCAAACACATTTGTTATTGGTGCAATTGTTGATGATGGGGTAATAGTTGTGTGTTTTGGGTGTGGCTAGAAGTGTTTTGGGGAAATCTCCCCACCAAATTTATAGCTGTTGAACTGCGGTTATGGTTAAAAGTAGAGATAGCTTGCGTGTAAAACTGTTGAAGGTGGGGGAAAGTGGGGTAGAGTGGGGCGCAGCGGGTTAGAAGTGGTGAGAATCTAGCATTCACACCGCTTCATATTCGTGAAGAGGAAACCGGTGTGGTTAAGCAAGGAAGGTGGACCGGGATGTTTCTCGGAACCTACACTCCGAAGCTTGATGACAAAGGTCGACTAACCCTTCCGGCGAAGTTTCGTGATGAGCTAGCTGGAGGGCTGATGGTGACAAAGGGGCAAGACCACTCTTTAGCCGTGTATCCCCGTGAGGAATTCGCGGAAAGGGCACGCAAAGCAGCGGCCGTGTCTCGAACGAATCCAGAAGCGCGTGCGTTTATTCGTAACCTGGCTGCCAGTGCGGATGAGCAAAGGCCTGATGGAAGCGGTCGAATCACACTGTCAGCAGCACACCGTAAGTACGCGAACCTTTCTAAGGAATGCGTAGTTATTGGCTCAGTTGATTTCCTTGAGATTTGGGACGCAGCCGCTTGGGCTGAATACCAGTCGCAAACTGAAGATGCCTACTCGGCAGCTGACGCGGATGATGTTCTCGGCGGCTTGCTCTAGGCGAATGAAAACTAGAGAGAGTGCGTGTAAGGACTCTGTCTGAGGTTGATGTTCTGGTGTACTTCCCCGATATCAGAGCGTCCCTCGGACAGGGCCCTATACGCACTCGATTCATCTCAGGGATTCCTAAAAGGAGCCCCTGTCAGCAGGAAAGGGGGATATGCCCGTGAGTAATACAGACGTAAATTTCGATATTGAAGACAACCACGGACATGTTCCAGTGATGCGCTCACGCATGGCGGAGCTCATCGCACCTGCTGTGGAGGCAGCTGGTGACAACGCCGTCATCGTTGACGGCACTCTTGGTGCTGGTGGGCACACCGAATTCTTCCTGCGGGCTTTTCCTCAAGCACGAGTCATCGGTGTTGACCGTGATGCCGCATCTTTGGAGCAAGCTACCCAGCGCCTGGCCCCTTTTGGTGACCGCTTTATCGGCGTCAACGAACGCTTCGATGAAATCGGCCGCGCAATTGACGATGGCGAAGGCGAGATATTCGACATCGCGCGCGACAATGGCATCGCTGGTGCACTCTTCGATCTGGGTGTTTCGTCGATGCAACTAGACCAGTCTGAGCGCGGTTTTGCCTACAAAGTTGATGCCCCTCTTGATATGCGCATGGACCCTTCCACCGGCATTACTGCCGCGGATGTGCTCAATACCTATTCCCATGGTGAGCTTGCGCGCATCTTGAAGTTCTATGGCGATGAACGCTTTGCTGGAAAAATTGCTTCGGCAATTTTGAAAGAACGCGAAAGCCACCCCTTTGAAACCTCAGCTCGCTTGGTCGAGCTGCTGTATAACACTATCCCTGCAGCTACCCGACGCACGGGTGGCCACCCAGCTAAGCGGACTTTCCAGGCACTGCGCGTGGAGGTCAACCGCGAGCTAGAGGCCATCGAACAGGTCATTCCAGTTATTACCTCTGGTTTGAAAATCGGTGGTCGGGTTGTCTTCATGAGCTATCAGTCTTTGGAAGACAAACTGGTCAAGTCCATGTTTAAGGAGCTGACCACTTCGTCGACGCCAGCGGGTCTACCAATGGACCTGCCTGGCACGGCTGCTTCCTTCAAGGCCATTACCCGTGGCTCGGAAAAGGCAACCGAGGCGGAGATTGCTGAGAATTCACGTGCCGCGTCAGTGCGCGTGCGTGCTTTTGAACGATTAGCAGGCGAGCATTCATTTCTTCCACCTGGAACTGGGATAGGGGCTTAAAGAAAATGGCAGATTCGACCACAACCAGGACAAAGAGAACCACCATGGGAACACGCACCAAGCGCGCACAGGGTTCAGCGACTGATGTCATGGACCGACCTGCCCGCACACGCACTGCCAGTCGTGAAACTTCCGCGACGGGCGCAGTGAAAACCCGTAGCTCAACTCAGACGCGCACCAATCGCGGAGTGCAAAACACCGCGACACGAACGGTGTCGCCGACGCGTACTACCCGTCGTGAGGTTCCGCAGATTACGCCCACGCCGCGTAAGTCTCGGCTGGGCTCACGCCAGGTCGTTACTGAGCGCGGGCGTCGTGTTGCGCCGATTAAACAGGTCACGCTATTTTCGCGCTTGTCCGCTGTAGCGATTGCTCTTCTCATCGGTGGTGTTGTTTTAGCGGTGTGGCTCTCAGGTGTCTCAACTTCCCAGACTTTCCGCATCCAGCAGCTGACCTACCAGGAATCGCAACTGAACAACCAGTTGGAAACGCTAAACCGTGACCTTGAACAGGTACGTTCTTCAGCAGATGTTGCTCGCCGTGGTGCAGATGCCAAGATGGGTATTCCTTCCCAGCCAGGCATCGTAGAAGTTGGAGAAGATGGCACAGTGGAAGAGCGTCGTCCTGCCACCGAAGGCACCGAAGCGATTATCGATGTCAACGGGGAACCAGTACGCACCGGACGGGCAACCAGTGATCCACGCGATACTGAGGGCGTGTCGGATGAACTCAACGCGGTTCCGCGCAACCAACAGCAGCGTGTTGGCGATGTTGATGCAGATGACGCGGTTGAATCCCGTCCAACCACTGAAGAAGAATCTGCCAATGCGCCTTTGCCAGTTGGGGAAAACCTGGATTCTCCATATCAGTCTGGTGAATAAGGGATAAGCCTCCCACACCTTAAGGATTGATCCGGCTACAGTCATACGAGAATTCAATTCAGCAAAGGGCAATATTGCACCTTGGGTATTCCTTAACTTTGAGCATCATGAAGGCAGGTGACACACCACTGTGACTCCACCACACTCGGGTGACCCACGGCGCCGTAGCCGAAATGGGGGCAAAGACAGCTCCCGTAATGAGGGGCGCCAAGAAGGTCGCAGTGGAAAAAGCCGCAGGGCATCTTCGCATGCCTCACGGGACTGGTCGACTAAGGACCGGGATAATTACGCAGCGCAACCACCACGTGCACGCAGTGCCAGCGAACGGGAACGAATCCGTGCTGGAGAAGCACGTGCGGGCGCGAGCCACACCGGTCAAGCGCATGGGCCAGCCCAAAGGGCACAAAAAGCACGCCCAGTGCCGGCACCGCAGGCAGTTAAGAAGAAGATTCTCGCGCAGCAGCCGATGATGACTAAGCGCCTGAACTTAGTTATCACCATCTTGGTTATTGTGACCGTGGTGTTGGTAGGGCGTTTGGCATGGGTACAAATTGTCTGGGGGCCAGACTTGTCTGCCCGTGCAGAAGCACAGCGCACCCGCGTTTATGTGGAACCCGCACGCAGGGGAGAAGTAGTCGACCGTGATGGTCAGCGCATTGCGTACACCATGGCTGCACGCTCGTTGACAGTATCTCCAACGCGCTTGCGTGATGAATTGCGCGAGCAAGAAGAGATTGAAGCTCGCAATGAAGGTGAGCTGGCGGAAAAGAGCGAACAGGAAACTAATGAATTTCTCGACGACCGGGTTACTACGCGCTTAGAAGAAATGGCTGAGGGAATCCCGAAGGCTATTAAAGAAGCAGGCGCGTCAACCTCTGATGTTGACTCCGACCAGATCATGGATAAATTGCGCGCGGATACGCAATATGAGGTGCTGGTGCGCAATGTCGATCCAGATATTGCTGTAGAAATCGCCAATACCTACCATGGCGTGGCTGCTGACCACCAAGATATCCGTCAATACCCTAATGGTGCGATTGCAGAAAATATCGTGGGCAAGGTGTCCATGGACGGCCAAGGCCAGTTCGGCTTTGAAGCTTCTGGCGATTCGCTGTTGACTGGTATTGATGGCCGTTCCACTGAAGATGTCTCAACCGACGGACAGCTGATTCCAGGTACGGTGCGCGATGAAGTTGAAGCAATCGATGGCTCCGATGTGAAACTGACGTTAGATCTGGACTTGCAAACCTATGTTCAGCAAAAGCTAGAGCAGGCTGTGGACAATTCCCGCGCCAAAATGGGTGAAGCAGTTGTATTAGATGCGGTTACAGGTGAAGTGCTATCGATGGCTAATACCGGAACCATCGATCCGAATAAGGATATTGAAGCCCAGCTTGAAGAAGGCAAGGACTTTGAAAACCGTTCCATTTCGCACCCTTATGAGCCAGGTTCTGTCGCGAAGGTAGTTACTGCTGCGGCCGCGATTGAAGAAGGTGTGACCACGCCGGAGGAAGTCCACCAGGTTCCAGGCTCCATCGATATCGCAGGAGTTAATGTTGCCGATGCGTGGCAACACGGGGTGGAGCCGTACACCACCGCGGGTATCTTTGGTAAGTCGTCCAACGTAGGTACGCTGCAGATTGCGCAGCGCCTGGGCGAGGAGAAGTTCGCTGAGTACCTTGAGAAATTCGGGTTGGGTAAAACCACTGATATCGAATTACCGAATGAATCATCTGGTCTTCTGCCTGCATTAGAGCAGTGGTCCGGTGGTACCTTTGCCAACCTTCCAATTGGCCAGGGTATGTCGTGGACGACCTTGCAGATGGCGAGTGTCTATCAGGCTTTGGCGAATGATGGCGAGCTCATTCAGCCACGTATCATCGACTCGATTACGGATGCCGATGGCAAGGAAGTCCCGCAGGATGATCCAGGTACCACGCAGGTGGTATCGCCTGAAACTGCGAAGACCGTGGTGGATATGTTCCGCTCGACGTTCCAGGATGACCCAGCTTATGTGCAAAATGGTACGGCTATGGGCAATGAGATCGAGGGGTATCAGCTTTCCGGTAAGACCGGTACCGCGCAAAAGGTAGACCCAGATACGGGTGCGTATTCGCAAAGTGCGTATTGGATTACTTTCGCAGGCATTGCGCCTGCCGATGACCCCCGGTTTGTCGTTGCCATCATGTTAGATGAGCCCGAAACCGGCACCAATGCCGATGGCTCAGGCGGGCAATCTGCAGCGCCGCTCTTTAGCGACATTGCCGCGTGGTTGCTCAACCGCGACAACATCCCGACGTCACCAGAAGGAAAGCGTTGGGTCATGACGCAGTACTAATCACGGCGGATACAGCACGTATAATAAATACTTTTCTAGATAAATAACCCCACGAAGACTACGAGAATAAGGACGCGAGCGACATGACTACCACGCTTTTCAAGCTAGCGGAGATCGCAGGCGGTGAAATCATTGGTGATGGTGAGACAACCGTAGAAGCCATCACGTTGGATTCCCGCCGAGCAGAAGCGGAATACCTGTTCGCGGCCGTTCCGGGCACCCGTAGCCATGGTGCAACATTCGCAGCAGCAACATCGGCAAAAGCAGTGCTTACCGATGCCGCCGGCGTGGAAATCCTGCACCGTGAATCAGCGGAAGGTTCTTTCGACCGTCCCATTATCGTGGTCGAGAATATTCGCGCGGTACTCGGAGAAATCTCAGCCGAGATTTATGGTCACCCGACCAAGAAGCTGACCATTTTCGGTGTTACTGGTACCTCGGGAAAGACCACGACAACATATCTTTTAGAAACTGGCCTTTTAGCCGCAGGCTATTCCACCGGCTTGATCGGTACGACCGGAACCCGGATTAACCGCAAGCCAGTTGAAACGCAGCTCACCACCCCGGAAGCACCAACGTTGCAGGACTTATTCGCACGCATGGTTGCAGAAAACGTCACCCACGTGGTGATGGAAGTGTCCTCACATGCGCTGGAGTTGGGACGTGTACAGGGCGTGAACTTTGCAGTGGGCGGGTTTACTAACCTGTCTCAAGACCACCTGGATTTCCACCCCACGATGGAAGAGTACTTTGCGGCGAAATCGAAGCTTTTCTTAGGCGAAGAGGCGGCACGCAATGCGGTGGTGTGCATTAATGATGAGTGGGGCGAGCGTCTTGCTGATTTAGTTGACGAAGAGAATCGGCCTTTAACCGTGGTCTCTACCACGGGGGCGATTGCGCATACCGGTGAAGAGGGCGGCGTTGCTCAAGCTGATGCGATGCTGCGTGAGCGCACTCGGGAACTATTGGTTCCAGGCACAGTAGTGGCGTGGCAGCAGGCGGTACAAGCAACAGGGGAGCAGCAGGTAGCGCTGGAGATTAATCCACCGGAAAATAGTGAGATTATCCAGGCACAAGTCCCTCGTTCCTTTGATTTCGAGTTGCCACTGCCGGGCGATTTCAACATCGCCAATGCAGGCCTTGCTGTAGGAATGGCGAGCGCTGCAGGTATTGACTTGGATACTTTCATCGCGGCTTTGACCCAGGTGGCAGTACCGGGCCGCATGCAGCGTATCGATGAAGGCCAGGACTTTGTAGCCGTTGTTGATTACGCGCACAAGCCAGCGGCTATCGAAGCAGTATTAGACACCTTGCGCTCGCAGCTCGATTCAGCAGGTCCCAACTCTTTACGGCGTAACGATGCGGAACGCATCGGCGCCGGACGTATTGGCGTGGTTGTCGGCGCCGGAGGAGACCGTGACTCCTCGAAGCGCGGATTGATGGGTGCTGCTGCCGCGAATCGTGCCGATTTCGTGGTGGTTACCGATGATAATCCACGCACCGAAGACCCAGCTCCGATCCGCCAAGCAGTTATGGCTGGAGCAAAGGAAGCAGCTGAGAAGGCCGGGCGTGAAGTAGAAATTCGCGAAATCGCATCGCGTGCTGAAGCCATTGATGAAGTAGTTAACTGGGCCACTTCCGGCGATGCTGTCATCGTGGTTGGCAAGGGCCACGAAGTAGGTCAGCTCATTGGCGAGACCATGCATCACTTCGATGACCGTGAAGAACTTGCTCGGGCATTACAATCAAAGCGGACAGCGCACCTTAATACTTCAAATACCCCAGAAGCTCGAGATACTGCCGAAGATTCCGATGAGAGGCAATAATGATTGACCTGACTGTGAAAGAGATCGCCGAGATTGTCGGCGGTCGCCTCGACAGTGTCGAAAACCCCGAGGCACTGGTTACCGGCTTTGTCGAATTTGATTCGCGCAAGGTAGCTCCCGGTGGATTATTCCTGTGTTTTCCAGGCGCTAAGGTTGACGGTCATGACTTTGCTGCCAAGGCGGTAGAGCAAGGCGCGGTGGCTGTATTAGCTGCTCGCCCCGTGGGCGTTCCAGCGATCGTTGTCGAACCAACTGGTCGGCTGGAAGGCGATGGCGCCAATGCTGATATCTATGCCAACGACTTAGATGGCTCAGCTGCAGCAGTAGTTCGGGCACTTTCAGACCTCGCGCACTTTGTCACTGGCAAGCTCACTAGCGAAGATGGTCTTAGCATCGTCGGCGTAACTGGTTCTGCGGGTAAGACTTCCACGAAGGATCTGATCGCAACTATTTTGCGCCAAGATGGAGAAACCGTAGCTCCTCCGGGTTCATTCAATAATGAAATCGGGCATCCGTATACCGCGCTGCGCTGCGATGCAGACACGAAATATCTCGTGGCTGAACTATCAGCTCGCGGCATCGGCCACATCAAACACCTCACTGATATCGCAACCCCGCGAATCGGTGTGGTGCTCAACGTTGGTACCGCTCACCTTGGAGAATTTGGCTCGCGTGAAAACATCGCACAAGCCAAAGGCGAATTAGTTGAGGCATTGCCTTCGGCTGCCGAAGGTGGCATCGCGGTGTTAAACGCTGATGATTCATTCGTTGCAGCAATGGCTTCGCGCACCAGCGCCAAGGTTGTGACCTATTCTTCGGCGAATCCTCCAGCAGCAGGCGCGGATTACTATGCCACCAATATCACCTTGGATAATGTTGCACGTCCATCCTTTACTTTGCATGCGCCAGGTGCCGCACCGGTATCTGTGACATTGCAGGTCTTTGGTGTTCACCAGGTTTCCAATTCCCTCGCGGCTGCTGCAGCAGCTATTGAGGCGGGTTTGTCTGTGCAATCTGTGGCGGATTCTTTAAGTGGGCATCGAAACGCGTCTGCTCACCGCATGGATGTGCACACCCGCGCTGATGGAGTCACCATTATTAATGACTCCTACAACGCGAACCCGGATTCAATGCGCGCGGCGATTGCCGCACTGGGCTACACCACCTCTGGGCGGCCCGATGCGCGCTCTATCGCAGTACTCGGTGAGATGGGCGAGCTGGGCGATGACGCTATAGAAGAGCACTACCAACTCGGTGCGGAGTTAGCGAAATACGATGTCCATACCCTCATCGTGGTGGGTGAGAGCGTTTATGGCGAGGCAATGGCTAAAGCCGCATCCGAGCGCGGTATAAATACTATGGTTAGCCGGGATATCGATGACGCCATTTGGCACATCGAAGAAGTTCTTCAAACTCCGCCCGCTGGAGTCGAAGACTGGTCTTCACGCGAGTTGAAAGATGTAGTCCTGGTCAAAGCTTCTAATGCGCAACGTTTGTGGCTGGTTTCTGAACGCCTACTTAACGGCGAAGATTAAAGGATAGTGTTGAAATAATGATTCAGATAATGGCCTCCGGCGTCATCAGCTTCCTTGTGGCGATCTTCTTTACGCCATGGCTGATCCGCTATTTCTCCAACGCCGGTAAAGGCCAAGAGATTCGTGAGGATGGACCGAAGTCGCACCTGCGCAAGCGCGGTACGCCGACGATGGGTGGTCTGGCCATTTTGGCCGGCATTGTTATTGCTTACTTAGCGGTAAATACCTATGGCTCCATCACCGGAACCGGTGGCTTCACGGTCTCAGGAATCTTGGTTCTAGGCTTGACTTTAGGGCTCGGCGCCTTGGGCTTTGCTGATGACTTCATCAAACTGTTCAAAGCCCGCAACCTCGGGTTGAATAAGACCGCAAAGATTGTTGGCCAGCTCGCTCTAGCTTTGGCCTTTGGTCTTTTGGTGCTGCAATTTGAAGATAGCAATGGCCTAACACCTGCGACGACTCACATGTCTTTTGTGCGCGATATTCCGACCTTTAATATCGCCGTCGGCCCAACCATTATCGGAATCATCATCTTCCTGGTGTTCATGTTTATTCTGATCGCCGCGTGGTCGAACGCCGTCAACCTGACCGATGGTCTTGACGGCCTGGCTGCGGGTTCTACTGCCTTTGTGATGGGCGCGTACTCCATCATTACTTTCTGGCAGTTCCGTAACTCCTGTGAAGTCGGCTTCGTTGCCGGCTGCTACCAGGTGCGCGATCCTTTGGACTTGGCCATTTTGGCGGCTGCCGGTCTCGGTGGTTCCTTGGGCTTTTTGTGGTGGAATGCTGCACCGGCAAAAATCTTCATGGGCGATACCGGTTCCTTGGCACTCGGTGGCCTGGTTGCGGGTCTATCCGTTGCTACTCGCACCGAACTGCTGATGATCATCATTGGCGCACTCTTCGTTGTTGAAGCAGCCTCGGTTGTTATCCAAGTCTTTGTCTTCAAGACCACCGGAAAGCGCTTCTTCCGCATGGCGCCAATTCACCACCACTTCGAAAATGGCGGCTGGCCAGAAACCGCAGTGGTTATCCGTTTCTGGCTGCTCGCTGGCATGGCCGCTATCACCGGCGTAGGAATTTTCTACGGTGAATGGCTCCTGACAACTGGCGCAAGCATCCTTTAAGAAAGGCTATTAGCTTATGACTTCCACACTGAAGCTGCCACGAGTGGTCTTGGTCGCCGGTGGTGGGGTATCTGGGCGCGGATGTGCCGCTATCCTGCGTGAACTCGGCACAGATGTGACCGTAGCTGATGGCAATGCACACACCCGTGAGGAACTAGCTTCCGCACTCGATGTCAAGACCATTGATCCAGCAGATGTGGACTTTTCCGCATCAGACTATGACATGGTGGTGACTTCTCCTGGCTGGCGTCCTGATTCGCAGCTTCTGCAACAAGCAGCCGCGGCACACATTGAAGTTATTGGCGATGTCGAACTAGCTTGGCGCCTTGACCGCGCTGAAGTCTTTGGGCCCCCACGCACATGGCTGGTAGTTACTGGCACTAATGGCAAGACCACTACCACCGGCATGCTGGCTGCGATGATGCAGGCCAATGAAGCAGAGTCCGGTCTGCGCGCCGCAGCTGCCGGCAATATTGGTGTATCCCTATTTACTGCGCTAGCAGCGCAGCCGCGGGTAGATATTTTGTGCGTCGAGCTATCTTCTTTCCAGCTGCACTGGTCCAATACTTTGCGCCCTGATGTGGGCACCGTGTTGAACCTGGCGGAAGACCACATTGATTGGCACGGCAGCTTCGAGGCTTATGCCCTGGATAAGGCCAAGGCATTGTTAGGCAAGGTTGCCGTTGTCGGCAAGGATGATCCGCGCGTGGTGGACTCTGCAATCAATATTCGCCCGAGTGGGGTAGTCACCAGCTTTAGTGCAGGTATACCGCAAGATGGCGGGGTAGGAGTAATCAACTCCGAAATCGTGGTGGGCAACCCACCGCAGGTTTTAGCTAGCGCCGAAGGAATCGAACCGGCGGGTATAGCTGGTGTTTTAGACGCGTGTGCTGCTGCAGCTGTTGCGCATGCGGCTGGCGCTAGTGCGCAGGCGATTAGCGCGGGCCTAGCTTCTTATCGTGTGGATGCCCACCGCGGGGAAGTAGTGCATAAAGCAGCTGGCATTAAGTTTATTGATAATTCCAAAGCCACCAACCCGCATGCTGCCGATGCAGCTTTAGCAGGGCTAGCCAATGTCATTTGGGTAGCCGGTGGACAGCTGAAGGGCGCTGAGGTCGATGAGCTTATAGCCGCGCATCATAAACAAATGAAAGCCGTGGTACTGCTTGGCCAAGACCGCGACATCCTAGCCCGCGCTTTGAAAAAACACGCGCCAGAAATTGCTGTTGAGGTCATTGAAGACACCGATGGTGAGGAAGCCATGCACCAGGTTGTGGCTGCTGCTATCCAACACGCCGGGGCTGGAGATACCGTGCTTTTGGCACCAGCTGCGGCATCGTTGGATATGTATTCCGGAATGAGCGAACGTGGCGACCTTTTTGCCCACTTTGCAAAAACCCTTTCTCAAGGCGAGGAGCTTTAACCATGACGGCCACAAAGCCAGTTGCACCCATGGGAAATGCCCCGCGGCCGAAAGCGAAACAGGGCTGGATAGCTGGCATTAAAGAATATCTTGACTCGCGCGCGGGCTTAGATTATTTGATGCTGCGCATCATTATCTTTCTGCTCATTGGCATCGGCGTCATCATGGTATTTTCTTCCTCGATGGCGACCTCTTATGTCCAGTCCACCGGCGTGTGGGCTGATGCAATCCGCCAAACTTTGATGGTGTGCCTGGGGCTGTTCATGTTTTGGCTAGCACTGCGCCTGCGCCCATCGTTGGTGCGCAAGCTGGTGCCGTGGGTATTGCTCTTATCCTTTGTCTTGCTCATTGCCGTGCTGATTCCTGGTATTGGTACCGGACGTGAAGAAGTCGGTTCGCAGTCCTGGATCATTATTGGTCCAGCTAGTATCCAACCTTCAGAGCTTGCCCGCGTAGCTATTGGCCTTTACGGCGCGACAGCTTTGGCCGATAAAGTGCATAAAGGCTTTGGCCTTAAAGACCCTTTCACCATGTATTCGCTGATCGCAGCGGCCATGATGGGTCTGATCATGGCCCAAGGTGACGTCGGCATGGCAGCATCATTTGCCGTCGTGGTTATTTTCACGTTGTTTTTCGCCGGCGTTAACTGGATCGCCATCGCTTTAATTGGTGCTCTCGGCGTTGTAGCCACCATTGCCCTATTTGTTGGCGGCGGCTTCCGCTCGCACCGTTTCCACACTTACTTCGATGCCCTACGCGGAAACTTTCTTGATACCCAAGGCACAGGTTTTCAGTCCTACCAGGGTTATCTCTCCTTGGCAGACGGTGGCTTAACAGGCGTCGGTATTGGCCAATCGCGTGCGAAGTGGTTCTACCTCCCCGAAGCTAAAAATGACTACATCTTCGCCATCGTGGGCGAAGAGCTCGGCCTGTTGGGCGGCGCGTTAGTCATCTTGCTTTTCGCTTTGCTGGGCTTCTTTGGAATTCGGACGGCACTGCGGGCACAGAGCCAATTCCAGGCACTCATGGCCGCCACACTGACGGCAGGTGTGGTTGGCCAGGCCTTCTTTAACATCGGCTATGTAGTTGGGCTGTTGCCGATGACCGGTGTGCAGCTGCCGATGATTTCTGCAGGTGGTACCTCAGCCATTATCACCATTGCGTCGATGGGCTTGTTGGCAAATGTGGCTAGGCATGAGCCGATGCAAATCTCGGCGATGCAAAACTATGGCCGGCCACTTTTTGACCGCATCTTCAACATTCCAGAACCGGATCCCATTGACGGGGCCGCAAAGCCAGGACGCCATGGTGCCGCAAGCCGTCGCGCGGCAAGCCGAACCACTGCGCAATTAACAGCAGAGCGCGCCAGTGAAACGGGGGCAGGACGCAACACCGAACGCGAAGTTCTACAACGTAGCCACAACCGCCGAGCAGCAGCCGATGGCACTGAGCAGCGTGGGGTGGATGGACGACGCGCCGGTTATAATCGCGATAATGTTCGCTACACGGAGGGCCGACGTGGAGATACCCGCAGGGCACGCGATGCTGAGCGGGAAAAGCGCTTTGGACAAGCAGTGACCGATAATCGTCGCCCACGTGAGAAAAGGTAGGCTAAACCTATGAACAACGCTGAATTATCGGTCGTTATTGCAGGTGGGGGCACTGCTGGCCACATTGAACCAGCCCTTGCAGTAGGCGAAGCATTAAAGACCTACCATGGTGCACGCATTACTGCGCTGGGAACTAAGAAGGGGCTAGAAGGGGAGATCGTCCCCGCCCGTGGTGTTGACCTGCGCATGATCTTGCCAGTGCCAATTCCGCGCAAGCCCAGCGTGGACCTTGTAAAACTGCCATATCGTCTTATCAAAGCGGTGCTGCAAACCCGCGCGGTGTTAAAAGATGTCAACGCGCAAGCAGTATTTGGCACTGGTGGTTACGTTGCAGCGCCTGCTTATATCGCGGCAAAGACCAAGGGATTGCCATTCTATATCCACGAAACCAATGCACTAGCAGGCATGGCAAATAAGTTAGGCGTCAAACTAGGTGGCGTTGGTTTTAACGCTGCGGCCAATTCCGGCATGCCGGGTGATGTCGTCGGCGTTCCTATTCGCGCCGAAATCGGAAAAGACCCAGACGGTGCAGCCGCTGCGCGCGGCCGGCAACAGTGGGGTTTTGATGACTCCAAACCGGTGCTGTTGATTACCGGTGGCTCCCAAGGTGCTGCCTCAATTAACGCAGCGGTGAAAGCAGCATTGCCCGAACTTGTTGAACATGTTCAGGTTCTCCACGCTTATGGCCCGCGTAATGAAGCACCACAGGCCCAAGATGGCTATGTTCCGGTTCCATATATCGAAGATATGGCTGCGGCCTTAGCGGTTGCTGACCTGACTGTGTGCCGCTCCGGTGCGATGACGGTAGCGGAGATTACCGCTGCCGGAATACCCGCAATCTATGTTCCGCTGCCGCACGGCAATGGGGAACAGGCGCTTAACTCCCAACATGTGGTTGAAGCGGGTGGCGCCATTATGATTAAAGATTCTGATCTGACCGGGCAAAGGTTGGTTGAAGAAGTAGTAGCTATCGCAGATAACCCTCAACGGCGCGAGGAGATGGTCGCTGCTGCACAAGACAGTGGCGCCGGAGATGTATCCAAAATGCTTGCGGATCGTATTGCTGCTGATGTTAGAAAAGAACAAGAAAAGGAATCCAACTAGGTGACTACCCCAATTGATCTCTCACGTGTTCACATGATCGGCATCGGCGGCTCCGGCATGTCTGGGCTCGCTCGTATTTTGCTTTCCCGGGGCATGGAAGTTTCTGGTTCCGATGTCAAAGACTCCACCCCGGTGGAAGTACTGCGCACCATGGGCGCCAAGATTGCCATTGGGCACAAGACGGAAAATCTTTCACAGCTGGCGGAAAAGCCGACTGTCGTGGTGACATCATTTGCTGCGATTCCGAAGGACAATCCAGAGTTGGTCGCGGCGCACGAAGCACAGATTCCAGTGATTCGCCGTTCGGACTTGCTCGCAGAATTGATGCAGGATCGCACCCAGGTACTCCTTGCCGGTACCCACGGTAAGACATCGACTACCTCGATGGTGGTCTCAGCATTGCAGGCCGCGGGCAAGGATGCTTCCTTTGCTATTGGTGGTCAGCTCAACCGCGCGGGTACGAATGCGCACCACGGCAAAGATGCCATTTTTGTAGCTGAAGCGGATGAATCCGATGCTTCGCTATTGCGCTATTCCCCAGATATTGCAGTCATCACCAATATTGAACCGGATCACTTGGACTATTTCGGCTCCGCAGAGGCCTATTTCCAGGTCTTCGATGATTTCGTGGGACGCATTACGGATACGGGTACGCTTATTGTCTGCCTTGAAGATGATCATGCAGCGGAGTTGGGCCTTCGTGCTCTCGAGCGCGGCGTGCGCGTCTTGGGCTACGGCGGCTCGGCAGCGGTGCAGAAGTATGCCGAGATTCCTGTCGGTGCTGAAATTTTGGCTGAAGAAGTAGGGCAAAAGGCAACGACAGTTACCGTAAAACTTCCGTTTAATGAATCTCCTGAAGCCCAGGTGACCTATGAATTACAGATTCCTGGACACCACATGGTGCTAAATTCCGCTGCCGCCTTAGTTGCCGGCGAGATCGCTGGCGCCAAGGTTGGGCTTTTGGCTGAGGGGTTAAGCGATTTCACGGGTGTGCGCCGGCGCTTTGAATACCGCGGCACCGGCGGTGACAATATCCGCGTTTACGACGATTATGCGCACCACCCGACTGAGGTGGCAGCAGTGCTCAAGGCAGCGCGCGATAAGGTTGCAGCAGAGGGGCTAGGCGGCAAGGTTGTAGTGTGCTTCCAGCCGCATCTTTACTCCCGCACGATTGAGTTCGCTAAAGAGTTTGGCCAAGCACTTTCGCTTGCCGATGCAGTGGTGTTGTTGGATATCTTCGGTGCCCGGGAAAAGCCGGTCGAAGGGATTTCTTCGCGGATCATTAGCGATGAAATGGCTGATGATGTCGATGTCACGTACGAGCCAGATTTCTCATCTGCCCGCCATACTGTGGCAGAGATGACCAATAGCAATGACCTTGTGCTGACCATGGGTGCTGGATCAGTAACCTTGCTCGCAGCCGAAATCTTGGAGGAGATCCAGGGTTAGATGAAAATTTCCTCCAAGCTCATTGCCGCAATCATCGGTGGTCTAGTTGCACTTAGCGTTGTTATCGGACTGGCGGTGTATTTGCTGCCGATTTTTCGTGTCACCAATGTTGAGATAACTGGCAATGAGCACTCGACCGTTGAGCAGATTGAAGAAGCTGCAGGTGTACCCGACGGGGCTAATTTGTTGCGCGTGAATGCACACGACACAGCGTTGAAAGTGTCGGACTTGCCGTGGGTAGATAAAGCTACCGTGGGTCGCAGTCTGCCCAATACTTTGGTCGTCGAAGTAGAAGAGCGAGTCGTCGCAGCCTATGTCAATGCTGACGATGGCCCGCATCTCATCGATACCAAAGGTCGCGAATTTATCATCGACCAGCCACCGGCAGAAGCAGTAGAGATCACCGGCGAATGGGACTCGGAAACTTTGTCGGACCCGGTTGAAGTTCTTGCGGCAATCCCCACGGAACTGCGTACTCAAATTGAACGTTTAGATGTCGTTGAACCTTATGTGATGCGTGTGCACATGGATGATGGACGAACGATTACCTGGGGTGCGAACGAAGACAATGAAAATAAGGCACGCGCACTAGCTACGGTTTTGCAGATGGAGGGCGATAATTGGAATATTTCTAACCCCTCACTTGTCAGCCGACCCTGATATCCCCGTATGCTAGGGGGCGAGCAAAACCGCATGTCAACAACTCTAAACCCAAGGTTGAGGGTAGCGACACGCGGCGAAATGAACCCGAAAATTACAGCGGTCTCGTCAATGATGGAAACAACGCGTCGATTTCCTCATTGACGGACCAGAAATTCCACGAACGAAAGGTGCTAGCGCCTCTAATGACCACTCCAAGTAATAATCTCGCGGACATCAAGGTTGTCGGTGTCGGTGGTGGCGG
>DGYMI06202__coassemble_1097_pt1 | contig 25739 bp, 24 predicted proteins | sample DGYMI06202__metabat2_low_PE_019 | metagenome-assembled genome bin DGYMI06202 | reverse complement strand
AAACCTTTCATAACTTCGACACTAAAAGCCGGCGCAAGCCCGCACCAGAGCAAGTTCAAAAACCTGCCCGAATTTCACATGACACGTCACCCAAACGACGAAGTTATCCACAGGCGCTACCCACGCAGGCTATTTAGCGACGTTTGCCGAGGAATTTCTCCATGTCGCGGCGTTCCTTTTTCGTGGGACGCCCAGCGCCTGGGTCGCGGCGCGGCACGGCCGGCATAAATTCCGGCGGCGGAGGCGGCGGGGCATGGTCGGTGTAGCAAGTCCGCGCAACGGGTGCGCCGACGCGTTTGCGAATGGTGCGCAAGATTTCCAAATCGTGTTCGTGGTGGTTTTTCCACACGCGAACACGGTCACCAGGCACGACCTGCTGGGCAGGTTTGACCGCATTGCCGTTGAGCTTTACATGCCCCGCGCGCACTGCATCGGCAGCCTCGCCGCGGGTTTTAAACATACGCACGGCCCAGACCCAGGCGTCAATGCGTACGGGCAGTCCGTCAGTATCCGCTGTTGTTTTCGTTGACAATCTTTTGAATCTTTACCCAGTTAGATACGCCGCCGACGACAGCTACGACCAAACCGATAGACATCCAGAACCAGAAGCTACCCGAGAGCACCAACGCGGCAAGCACACCGCCACCAAGACCGGCGGCAACTGAGATCACACCATTGCGGGCGTGCTTACGGACTTTCTGCTTCTTCAGCTCAATTGGGTTATTAGGACGGGGCTGCATTGTCATGGGATATATCCTAGTCGATTAATTGCTTTGTGCTATTTCCACCCATTGGGTGCCAGCTTCTTTGGGTTCTGCTGTGGCTTGGGTGAGCCCGGCGATGAAATCAAAAAGCGCTTCTTCCTCGCCAGGCGCTACGGCTAAAGTCATGGTTGCCTGCGCAGCATAATCCACGCCGAGTACCTCATAGCCGCGGTTGCGAAGCTCAGCTTCCCAGCGGCCGGCATCAGCATGCGGCGCAGCCAAGGTGAACAGATGCCGCGTGGTGCGCAGCACGGGCTGGACAAGTTCCATCGCTTCGCTGACCACGCCGCCATAGGCGTGCACCAGCCCACCGGCACCGAGTTTCACGCCGCCAAAGTAGCGGATAACCACCGCGGCGACATCCATCAGCCCAGAGCCTTTCAGCACATCGAGCATCGGCTTGCCAGCAGTGCCAGAAGGTTCCCCATCGTCGGAAGAACGCTCCACCGGATGGGATTCATCGACGTGGTAGATATACGCCGAGCAATGGTGGCGCGCATCCGGAAAGCGCTGACGCGCGGCATCAATGAATTCGCGCGCCTCGACATCATTTGTCACGCGGCCAATGAGGCAAATAAAGCGCGAACGCTTGATTTCTATCTCATGCTCAACCGCACAATCGGCGGCAGGACGTTGATACTCTGTGTGCACTAAGCCACCAGGAAGTCATACTCCGGGGTACCCGGCTTGAGCTGACGGCAGTCGATGCGGGAGGCTTCCATGCGCTCGAGCAGGCCATCAATGCCCGCCGCGCTTCCCAGTTCGATACCTACCAGCGCCGCACCGGTTTCGCGGTTGTTGCGCTTGAGGTATTCAAACAACGTGATGTCATCATCGGGACCGAGGATATTAGCCAAGAAATCACGCAGCTGGCCAGGTTCTTGCGGGAAGTTCACCAAGAAGTAGTGCTTCAGTCCGCGATGCACCAGGGAACGTTCCATGATTTCGGCATAGCGCAGCACGTCGTTGTTGCCGCCGGAGATGATGCACACGACAGTCGAGCCAGGGCGCAGGTTGACCTTATGCAGGCCGGTCACAGACAGTGCGCCAGCTGGTTCGGCGATGATGCCTTCGTTTTGGTACAGCTCCAAAAGCTCCGTCGATACGGCTCCTTCGGTCACGGTGTCCCAGTGCAGTCGGCCGCGGTTGGCATCCAAGATGGTGTACGGAACTTGGCCGATGCGCTTGACCGCTGCACCATCGACGAATGGATCGACAGTATCAAGGGTGACTGGTTCATCGGCTTCGAAAGCAGCGCTTAACGATGCCGCTCCCGCCGGCTCAATTCCCACGATGCCGGTGCGCGGTGCCATATCCGCCAAGTAACTGGCGACACCGGAGAGCAATCCGCCGCCGCCAACGGGGACGATAACGGTATCGAGGGAACGGCCTTGGGAAGAAAGCTGGGAGATGATTTCTGCGGCTACGGTGCCTTGTCCGATAACGGTATCGCGGGCATCGAAAGGCTCAATGAATGTCGCGCCGCGGGCATCGGCGTCTTCGTGTGCGGCAGCTGCTGCCTCGTCAAAGTTCGCGCCGGTAACGACAAGTTCCACCATGTCGCCACCATGGACCATGATGCGGTCGCGCTTTTGCTTCGGGGTTGGCCCGGGGACAAAGATTTTGCCCTTGATGCCCATGGTGCTGCAGGCATAAGCCACGCCTTGTGCATGGTTGCCTGCCGATGCCGTCACGATACCTGCGGCTTTCTCTTCCTCGCTGAGATTTGAGATCGCGAAAAAGGCGCCACGAATCTTATACGAGCGCACGCCTTGGAGGTCTTCGCGCTTTAAAAACACGTCACAGCCAGTCTGTTCCGACAGCCGCGGGCAGTATTGCAGCGGCGTCGGCGCAATCTCAGAAGAAATTCGTGCTTGCGCCAGTTGAATATCGCTTGCGCGAACTGGGACGAATTTTTCTGCAGTGACCTTCTGGCTTGTACTCATGAGCTAGCATTTTAGTCCCTTAGACCCAGTGATGTGAGCGTTGCCCCCTGAATAAGTGAATTCATCTGAAATTCAGCTGTTAGCCACGGACACTCAATACAAACTTTGCTCGGAAATCATCTTCGGAAGCGACTATTACACAGTTCGTTTTCAGATACTTATTAATAATTTCCAAGGAGTGTTGGATGTCCTTCTCCCGTCGCGCTATCTCCCTGTGCGCAGCCGTGACTTTAAGCTGCGGTGTCATCTCCCCTGCGATTGCCCAAGCGCAAGACTTCAACGGCATCGTGGACTCGGTTCACACGCACGCTGCTGCCGATGCTTCAGTAAAGATGGCTCCCCTCGGAAGCTATGCATCGGGACAGCTGGCGGAATCAGCAGCTGAGATTGTTGCCTTCCACGCGGGCTCGAAGCGCATCTTGACCGTTAATGCGCTTTCGGGCGAGATTGATGTACTCGATGCTTCTAATCCGCAAAAGCCCACCAAGATTGGCTCTGTCTCCGCGGGCGCGGATAAGGAAATCAACTCGGTTACTGTACGTGAAGATGGTCTGGCGGTTGCAGCGGTGCAACAAAGCAACAAGGTCCTGCAAGGCGAAGCACTCTTCTTCGATGCTGCAGCCGATGACTTGGGCGCAGCCGAGCTGGGGCGTGTAACTATCGGTGCTTTGCCCGATAACGTGCACATCACCGACGATGGTGCTTATGCGCTTGTTGCCAACGAGGGTGAGCCATCAAATGAATTAGATGCTGCGGGTACCGCTTATGTCGCAGATCCTGCTGGTTCAGTATCTGTCATTACGCTGCCGGCGCCAGGCACGGTGGAAGCAGCCACCCAGGCTGATGTGCGCACCGCCGGCTTCGAGGCCTTCGATGCCCCAGGTGCTCTGCACGAAGACATCCGCATCTTCGGCCCGGCAAATCACCACAACAAGCCTTCCTTGGACTTAGAACCTGAATATGTAGCCTCTGCTAACGGTAAGGCTTTTGTCACCCTGCAAGAAAATAATGCCATCGCGATCATCGATATCGCATCAGCCACGGTTGAAAAGGTCGTACCCGCGCACATCGCGGATCACTTGCAGGTTCCTATTGACTCTTCCAACAAGGATGACAAAGCCGAGCTGCGCACGATCCCGGTGAAGGGTTTGAGCATGCCGGATTCCATCCACGCGTTTACTTCTGGCGGCAAGACCTACTTTGCCACTGCAAACGAAGGTGATGCCCGCGAGTGGGGTGTAGAAGAAAAAGACGGCGGCTCCGGCGTCTACACCGATGAAGTTGAGCTTGCCGATGTCATCGATAACGGCCAGGTCTGCGAGGGCGTTCTGGATGATGTTGATGCCGAGGCGCTGGGCGATAAGAAGGTTGCCGGCAATTTGAAGCTGTCTAATGTCTCCGGCTGGAATGAAGAAAAGCAGTGCTTCGATGAGCTCTACGCCTATGGCTCACGCTCGTTTTCTATCTACGATGAAGCCGGCAACGTCGTCTTCGACTCGGGCTCTGACTTCGAAGAAATCACCGCATCTTTGAATCAGCCAGGAGTCTTCCACCACAACGCTGATAATGAAGACCCGGACTTCGACGATCGCTCCGATAATAAGGGCCCAGAGCCAGAAGCTTTGACCATCGGCCACATTGGTGAGCGCACCTACGCTTTCATCGGTGCTGAGCGTGTCGGCGGCATCTTTGTCTACGATGTCACCGACCCAGCGAATGCGAAGTACCAGACTTACATCAATAACCGCGATTTCACCGTGGACTTTGATGAGGATAACTACGACTCCACCAAGCTCGCTGGCGACTTAGGTCCAGAAGGTCTGGCATTCATCGATAAGCAAGACTCCCCTAATGGTGAGTACCTGTTGGTCGTGGGCAATGAGGTCTCTGGCACCACCACTATCTATGAGGTGGAATCGGTGGTGGAAAAGGAGCCATCGACAAGCGGAAGCACGAAAGGTTCTTCGAACCTTTCGCGATCTTCGCTGTCTTCGCGCTAGCTAGAAATACATCTTTTTCTTGCCCTTGCCTACCGGTATCTTGGCCAACCTGCTAAGTTCAGGAAGGTATAATTCCTAGTTCTGCCTTCCAAGGAGAAGTCCTCTATGCGTAATTCCCGTCTTTCTGTGGCCATGGTGGCTGCCAGCTCCGTTGCTTTGGCTGCCTTGACGCCAGTTGCCGCATCCGCACAAACCGGCTCGCTGTCTTCTGGTGGACACATCAGCGGCGAGGGCTACTCCCCAGAATGCCAGGCTGCCATCGAAAAGGCCAAGGAAGATCATGAGGCAGGCGTTGAGGACGGCACGGTTGGTTCTTCGTTTATGGGCCCACAGGAACTAGCCTTTGGCATCCTCAACGGCTACGGCTCTTCCGGCATGCCTACTCCACCAGAGTGCATCGAGGAAGAAGAAGAGGCCAAGGCAGACGAGCGCTGGGAGAAGGTGCCAGATTTTGCGAAGTCCATGCGTGGCGATGACACCACCGACATGATTTTCGCTGTCATTGGCGCCATCCTCGCGGTTGGTGGCTCTTTGACCCAGGCAGCTGGGATTGTTGCGACCTTCTCCCCTGAGGCGCGCGCCCAGATCGCCGGCTTTTTGAAGAACATGGGCTTCAAGCTCTAATCGCCTGGCGTTACTTAAACGCTAAAAATCCTCCCCGCAGTTCGGATTAAATGAACTACCGGGGAGGATTTTTGCGTATGCCCGAATTTAGTACAGGCGCTTGGATGCGATTTCTGCACCCTTGACCAAAGAGTCCAGCTTTGCCCAAGCGATCTGGTGGTGCAGGCGACCGCCCAAACCACAGTCAGTCGATGCAACAACCTTGTCTGGACCAACTACTTCTGCAAAGTTGGAAATGCGGTCTGCCACGAGCTCTGGGTGCTCAACCACGTTGGTGGAGTGCGCGATAACACCTGGGTAGAGCAAAACGTTGTCTGGAAGTTCAACGTCCTTCCAGATCTTCCACTCGTGTGCGTGGCGTGGGGAGGCTGCCTCGAAGGTGTAGCCGCCGACCTCAGCGCGCAAGATTTCTTCGAGGATGTCGCCGAATGGAACGTCGGTGACGTGTGGTCCGTGCCAGGAGCCCCAGCAGATGTGCAGGCGAGTCAGTTCCTTTGGAATGCCCTTGATGGATTCGTTGAGCACGTCGATGCGCTCGCGCACAAAGCCACGGAAGTCTTCGATGGAAGGCTCTGGGTTGATCTGGTCCCACGCTTCAGCCAAGTCTGGGGCGTCGAACTGGACGGTCAGGCCAGCATCGGTGATGGCCTTGTACTCGTGCGACAGTGCCGCGCCACAAGCCTGAATAACTTCGGACTCGGTCTCGTAGTACTTATTAGCCAAACGCGCTGCAGATCCCGGGGAAAGTGCCGCAACGAAGCCGTCGGTGACGTTGTGCTTCGCCATTGCGTCCTTGAGCAGCTTGACGTCTGCTTCGACTTCTTTCTGGCCAACGTAGGTAATTGGGCCGGTGAACTCTGGGTTGCCCACCTTGGCGCGGCCGGTGAAGATGCCAGATTCTGGATCTTCGTATGCCTCGTTGAACAGCGCGCGGTCGCGGCGGTCCGAGAAAGAGGTCAAGCGTGGCTTGCCTGGTTCGGAACGAACAACTTCCTCGCTTGCCCAGCGGTCAACGTCGGTCATGGTCAGCCCGCCCAAGCGGGAGAAGGAGTAGTTCCACCATGCACCGTAGTCAATCGCACCGGAGGTGATGTGGCCGTATTCGCCTTCGTTGATGATATCGATGCCCAGCTCTACCTGGCGGGCAACGACTTCATCGACTGCCTTTTCTAGAATTTCAAAAAAGGCCTCATCTGGCACCGAACCGGATGCCCGGTTTTGGTTTGCTTCCAGCAATTCTGGGGTGCGTGGGAGTGAGCCAACATGAGTAGTGCGGATTTTTTGTGCCACGAAGTTTTCTCCTTAATAAGAAATAGACTGTGTGGTCTACCTTATCTCAGAATCCCGCACATCCATTATTTATATTCACTACTCCTACCCCGTTTGGTGTACGAGTAGCGAACCGCTTGGTCTAGCCTAAAATCCCTGTCCCCATGGTGGCTTTGAGATCACCCATCAAACTGGAAGAACGCTCTACGCGCAGGTGGTCGCCTAAGACCATCATCGTGGATTCATCGCCACTGAGCAGGGTGAGATACACGTCCGAATCGCCCTTGTTATTGACCAATACTTGCTTAAGCTTTGCGATGTTTTCCATCGTGCACTGGTCCGTACGCATGCTCAGCCGCAGCGGCAACCCAGCGCCATTTCCTGGGCCTAATTCTGGGACTCGGATGTCATTGCAGAAGAAGCTGGTGCGCTCATCACGCACACGCACCTGAACCTTGGCCAGGATAATATTATCTTCCACAATCTGCGGAGCCACTAAGGAATAGACCTGGTTAAAGACCAAGATTTCTACCTGCGCACCGTGGTGATCTTCGATGGTGACAATTGCCCACGGGGAGCCGTCGCGCTTGGAGAAACGACGGTCCACAGCCGAGATAATGCCGCCGATGATCATCTCTTGACCATTGCGCATCTCGCCACCAACCACGGTGGTCAAGGCGGTATCCGTCTGTGCCGCCAGGGCATCTTCGAAGCCATCGAGTGGGTGCCCAGAGACATAAAGACCCAGCATTTCTCGCTCGAGGGCGAGCTCGTGCTTGCGGTCCCAGGATTCCTCGGGAACATCGATTGCAAAGGTCGAAACGGATCCACCTTCATCGCCGCCGAAGCTGGCGAAGAGATCGAACTGGCCCTTATCCGCCGCCTTCTTCGTCGACTGCACCGAATCCACGGCGTCTTCTTGAATCAGCATCAAGCCCTTGCGCGGATGCCCCAAAGAGTCAAAGGCACCGGCCTTAATCAAAGACTCTGTTACGCGCTTGGTACACGCAATCAGCGAAATCTTATCCAGGTAGTCACTGAAGGACTTGAAAGCACCCTTTTCCCGGCGCGCCTCGATGATCGATTCCACTACTTCCGAGCCCACGTTGCGGATAGCGCCCATGCCGAAGCGGATATCTTCGCCAACAGCCTCGAAGTCCTCAGCGGACTCGTTAACATCTGGCGGCAACACCTTAATGCCAAGGTGGCGGCAGTCAGCCAAGTAGATAGCGGACTTGTCTTTCTTATCCGCCACCGAGGTCAAAAGCGCGGCCATGTACTCCGGCGCGAAGTAGGCTTTCAGGTATGCGGTCCAGAAGGATACCAGTCCGTAGCCTGCGGCGTGGGACTTGTTAAACGCATACGACGCGAAAGGCTCAATGGTGCCCCACAGCGCATCGACCGCGCCCTTGGAGTAACCATTGGAGAACATGCCCTGGCTGAACTTCTCATATTCTTGGGCCAGTACTTCTGGTTTCTTCTTACCCATGGCTTTACGGAAGCCATCTGCTTCACCAGCGGTGTAGTTCGCAAGTTTCTGAGAAATACGCATGATCTGCTCCTGATACACGATCAGGCCGTAAGTCTCGCCGAGGATTTCTTCCAGTGCTTCTTCCAGCTCTGGGTGAATAGGCGTAATTTCCTGGCGCCCATTCTTACGGTCCGCGTAGTTCCAGTGCGCGTTCACACCCATCGGTCCTGGACGATACAGCGCCAGCGAAGCCACAATATCTTTAAAGCCAGTTGGCTTCATGCGCTTCAGCAACTCTTGCATACCGCCGGAGTCCAGCTGGAACACGCCTAGGGTATCGCCGCTTGAGAGCAGGTCGTAGACCTTGGACACCTGCGGGTCATCGGCGTGCAAGTCCTCAAGGTTGAGGTCAATGCCGCGGTTTTTCTTGATATTAGCCAGCGCGTCACCGATAACCGTAAGGTTGCGCAGGCCCAGAAAGTCCATCTTCAGCAGGCCAATGGCCTCACATGCTGGGTAGTCCCAGCCGGTGATATAAGCACCATCGGCAGGGCGCTTCCACATTGGAATGTGGTCCATCAACCGGACAGAGGCCATAATCACCGCACAGGCGTGCACGCCGGCCTGGCGGACAACGCCTTCGAGACCACGCGCGGTGTCATAAATCTTTTTAACATCCGGGTCGGTTTCGACCATTTGGCGCACTTCGGCGGCCTCAGAGTAGCGCTCGTGCTCCGGGTCAGTAATACCAGACAGCGGAATATCTTTCGCCATAATCGCCGGCGGCAGCGCGCCGTTGATGCGGTCAGCCATCTGGAATCCAGGCTGGCCAAAGTGCACCTTCGCAGCATCCTTAATGGCCTGCTTGGTTTTCACGGTACCGAAGGTAATAACCTGCGCAATTTTGTCTTCGCCCCATCGCTCAGCGGCGTATTGGATCATCTCACCACGGCGGCGGTCATCGAAGTCGATATCGATATCGGGTGCAGAGGGTCGCTCTGGGTTCAAAAATCGCTCAAACAGCAGGTCATGTTCAATTGGGTCGATATTGGTAATGGTCAAGGCATAAGCAACCAAGGCACCCGCTGCCGAACCACGGCCAGGGCCGACCCAAATACCGATGGAGCGGGCATGCTTAATGATCTCGGCAACGATAAGGAAGTAGGACGGGTAGCCCTTCATATCGATAACGGAGATTTCGTATTCGGCGCGCTTGACGTATTCCTCAGGCACCTCTTCACCGTTGAAGCGGTCTTTGAGTCCTTCCATCACCTCATGGGTCAACCATGAGGTTGGAGTGTGTCCCTCAGGCACATCGGCAATTGGCATGCGGTCGTGGGTGTGTTCTTCCCACAAGGCATCATAAGATTCCACGCGCTCGGCAATCCACAAGGTGTTATCGCAGCCATCTGGCACCATGTGGTCCCACAGCTCACGCATTTGTGCAGCTGATTTGATGTAGTAGCCCGTGCCGTCGAACTTAAAGCGGTCTGGGTCCATGAAGGTCTTACCGGTTTGCACACACAACATAGCCTCGTGCGCCGGTGCCTGCGATTCCAGCACGTAGTGGCAGTCATTGGTCACCAGCGGTGGCAGGTCAAGCTTGCGGCCAATTTCTAGCAGGCCGTCACGCGTGCGCTTTTCGATGTCCAGGCCATGATCCATCAACTCCAAAAAATAGTTGTCACGGCCGTAAATGTCTTGCCACATCGCAGCCGCTTCGAGCGCTTCGTCGAATTGGCCCAAGCGCAGACGTGTTTGCACATCACCCGATGGACAACCGGTCGTTGCGATGATGCCGTCAGCGTGTTCGGCAATCAGCTCAGCGTCCATACGCGGCCATTTACCCAGCTGTCCTTCATAGGAAGCAAGAGAAGAAAGCTTAAAAAGATTAGACAGGCCCGTGGCATTTTCTGCAAGCATGGTCTGGTGCAGATAGGCACCGGAGGCGGAAACGTCATCACGTTTTTGATCCGGGGTACCCCATAGTTGACGCTTTTTATTAAAGCGCGAACCAGGCGCCATATAGGCCTCGATACCAATAATGGGTTTCACGCCGGCTTTGGTCATGCGCCGGTAGAAAGCGTCGGAGCCGAACATATTGCCGTGGTCTGTCATACCCACGGCGGGCATTTCCTGTCGTGATACCTCTTCTGCCAATAAATCAACCTTGGCCATGCCATCGAGCATGGAAAATTCAGTGTGGTTATGAAGGTGTACAAAAGAGGAATTCTTGGCCATGATCGTCATTCTAGCTATCTGGGCAACATCGGGGGAATCACCAGCTCGAGGCACATTCGGTTCGAACGCGCTGGGTCGGACGGGCCTGTCCCATTAACCTTGGCGCAATCTGTATTACGCCACTAGAGTAACGTGCTAATTGCATAATACAATTTGAGACTTTGATTGATTCGGAGGCATCCATGCCATTTGCCATCGGGGCTTATTTATTGTGGGGAGTCTTTCCCGCCTTCTTCCCACTGCTGCTCCCAGCAACCCCATTGGAAATTTTGGCGCACCGGATCATCTGGACCGCGGTATTAATCATTGTCTATCTGCTCTTCACCGGCACCTGGCGGGAGCTAACGCGGTTAAGCCGGCGCACGTGGATGTGGCTCAGCGCTGCCTCGGTGGCCATTACCGTTAACTGGGGTACCTATGTTTTAGCAGTCAACTCCGGGCACGTGGCCGATGCAGCATTGGGATACTTCATCAACCCACTGGTCTCTGTCGCACTCGGCGTGCTCGTGTTGAAAGAACAACTGCGCAAGCTGCAGATTTCTGCAGTCGGCGTGGCTGCCATCGCTGTACTGTGGCTGACCTTGATGACCGGCGAGGGTCCATGGATTTCGCTGCTTCTGGCGGGCTCTTTTGGCATTTATGGTCTTTTGAAAAAGCAGGTGCAGGTGTCATCGGCTGGCTCCGTTGCTGCCGAAACCCTAGTGATGTCCCCCGTTGCGCTTTTCTACATCGGTTACTTAAGCGCTAATGGCGAGTCCACGTTCTTATCTGAAGGGCCAAGCCACACTGCACTGCTCATCCTATCGGGCCTGGTTACGGCATTGCCGCTGATTCTATTCGCCCAAGGCGCAAAGCTCTTGCCGCTGTCGACTGTGGGCATGCTGCAGTACATGACGCCAACGATGCAGCTGCTGTGGGCTGTATTTGTCACCCAAGAACACATGTCTTCTGAACGCTGGATTGGTTTTGTCATCATCTGGTTCGCAGTCGCACTGTACATGGTTGACATGGTGCGTATGCGGCGAAAGTCCCGGCGTGTGCAGCTACCTGCTAGCGAAGAACAATAGAAATTATTTCCGCCAGGCGCGTTTGGCTTTTTCTTCCTCATCATTTAAAGCCCAGCCGGGCATCAAATAGCCCAGGGCTAGGCAAACAATAAAGCCCAAGCCGAGGAGAACCCGGCCTTCCGCTGGTTGATTGCCAAAGAGGAAAAAGCCTAGGCACACGAAGATGCCGACAATGTCCATGGCATAGGCAAAGCGGTAATTCGCGGGCCACGAGGAGAAGGTTTTAAGCTTGTTCAGATTCTTGGGCAAGGCCATTAGTTGTCACCTGTCTCATTCACCATCAAAGGTCTAATAGCGAAACTTCCCCACGCAGCATCGGACGGCGAAGCCTCGACGGCAAAGACGTCCGCGCCTTGCGCGATTTCTGACAATGCTTTAGCGTCGTCGTAGATAATCACGGAGTTGAGCTTCTCAGTGCCGACCTCGCGGTGAAATACATCTTCGCGACTTTCGCCTTCAATGGGCTCAGGAATTTCGATCGGCACGAAATCTTCCTGCGTAATCAATGCGCTCGCGCGTTGCGCACCTTCGACGGCAGCGGCCGCAGTAGCGGCATCGACAGCCGGATTGAAAGTGACCAAAGCATAGGTCTCTTTGCGCGCGTCTTCGAGAGTTTGCGCTGCACGTTGTTGATACTCCTGCGCAGATTCTTCAGGATCAGGTCCTAATTGATCGCCTTGCAGGCTCTGGGTGGGCCCCGGCCCGCACGCACCAGCGAGAAAGACCACGAGCAACAAGATAAAAGCTAAGATGCCCAGTGCCGCGATGCGACGCCGGCGGTAGATGTATGCCGGATGGCGAAGCCCTGGATGTCGTCGCACTACGCGCTCCGACACATTGGCCATACCCTGCCGAGGCGCCGAAGAATGAGGTTCCTTATCCACGAAGGACATCCAAAGCGTTTTGCAGGTCGTCTGGGTAGCTAGTTTCGATCTCAATCCAGCGACCCGTGCCGGGGTGCACAAACCCGAGCTTGACCGCATGCAACCATTGACGAATCAGCCCCAGACGCTTGGAAAGGTTCGGGTCAGAACCATACATCGGATCACCGCAGCAGGGATGGCCAATGGCAGACATGTGCACACGGATTTGGTGGGTGCGGCCGGTCTCTAGGTGGACATCGAGAAGCGATGCTTCGCGAAATGCCTCGATCAGACTGTAGTGAGTAATCGCGTGCTTGCCTTCGTCGGTCACTGCGAATTTCCAGCCTGATGATGGATGGCGTCCAATAGGGGCATCGATAGTGCCCTCAATGGGATCAGGCAAACCTTGTACCAGCGCGTGATACGTCTTGTGTACGGTGCGTTCCTTAAACGCTGCCTTCAATGCTGAATAGGCACGTTCGGAGGAAGCAACCACCATAACCCCAGACGTACCAACATCTAGGCGGTGCACAATGCCTTTGCGCTCTGGCGGGCCGGAGGTAGAAAGCCTAAAACCTGCCGCTGCCAAACCACCAATGACCGTGGGGCCTTCCCAACCCACGGAAGGATGCGCTGCCACACCAACGGGCTTGTTGACCGCGATGATGTCATCATCGGAATACACCACATCCATTCCTTCGACCAGCTCTTCTTTAGGAACCAGCGGTGCTGCAGGCTCAGGCAGAGTAACTTCCACCCACTGCCCGGCGCTTAAACGATCTGACTTCGATACCGTATCGCCATTGACTAGCACGGCACCTTCAACGCATAAATCTGCGGTGATGGTGCGCGATAGCCCCAACATTTTGGACAAGGCTGCATCCACACGCAATCCGTCAATACCTTCAGGTACTGGCAGGGTCCGCACTTCCCTGTTCATGTTTCGCCCTCCTCTCCTCAGTCAACATGGCAACAATAAATACAATCACACCTACCGTAATCGAGGCGTCAGCAATATTGAATACGGCGAAGTTTCCCACCGAAATATAATCCACGACGTGACCGAACCAAAAGCCTGGTTCGCGCAATAATCGGTCAATCAAATTGCCCAACGCGCCACCAGCCAGCATAGCTAAACCTACTGCTTCCCAGCGGTCTTTCATGCGCGGTGCGGCAATGGCCACGCCGATAACAAAGCCCAGCTGAATGGTGGTAAATAACCAGGTCGATCCTTCTCCACCCATGGAAAAGGCCGCGCCGGGATTAAACAGCAGATAGAACCGGAACCAATCACCGATAACCGCGACTGCTTCCCCGGGGTTGAGCCAACTGAGCATCAGCTGTTTAACGGCTTGGTCTATTGCTGCAATGACAATCACAATCACTGCCATCATCTTTACATTTGAGCGCACCTAAACCATTGTAGAGGCAGCCATCCGGTAGGTTTGAATGCATGCGTGTGAAAGCCTCCATTCTTGCCCTGGCACTAGTACTTACGGGCTGTAGTTATGAGCCACCAGGACCTGCAGTAGAGCAAGCAGTTGCAGCGCCCGTTGACGCCGCGCGCGTAACGGTCAAAGACGCCGGCAGCGGCGACAAGCGAGTGTTGTCCTATGAGGATGTTAATACTGAGCAAAATTCGCACTTCGAATTAACCGAAGGATTTTCTCAAGACGTCGTAGAAAAGAGCGTCGCTGAGAATTTTGATTCGGGTGCTCCCGAGGAAGCCACCACTGCTTTTGATCTACGTGCGGAAGTCTCTGAAGCTACTGATGATCCGGAACAAACCCCTGCTACACGCAATGCGTTTATGACGTTGTCTTCGCCAACTTATAGCGGTACAGATGCGCTGAATGTGGAATCCGGCGATGGCTTTCAGTTTGGTTGGCGCGCCGATGATGCCGGCCAGGTCTCTTCCCTGCGCTTGGCTGCCCCGCAGTCAGCTAACGATGATGCCCGCTCCATCTTGGAGCAAGCCATCGTGGAGCTAACCTCGATGCCGATTGTTTTTCCAGAAGAAGAGATTGGCGAGGGGGCCGTATGGACCCTGGATTCACGTACTTCCGGTGAATCTACTTTGCTACAGACCACCACCTACACCTTGGAAGAGCTCACCGATACCGGTGCTGAGCTATCAGTCGATATTAGCCAGCGCCCTGCTTTGGGTGCTTTGACGATGGAAGACGGCGGAGAGCTGGAAGTGCTAGATTCCACCACGCGTTCTTCGGGCAATTTGAGCATTGATTTTTCTCAGCCTCTGCCGATTCGCGGCGATATTGATATTGCCACGCGGGTTACCTACGGTACGGAAGAATCAGAAATCCGCGTATTGCAATCAACCAATACGCGGATGCAGTTCAGCCCAGCCGCGCAAGAGTCTTAAGGATTCTCACGGGCCCTAGGCTTAAGGATATAAAAAGCGAATGCCCTTCGAGATTGTGAAATCCGAAGGGCATTCGCTTTATTGTCAGCCTAACTGCGAAGGGCTGGTTGCCCGCTAGGCCAATAAATTCCGAAAGGACAAATCCCTCTAGCGGCAGTAAAATCCTGGTGGATTTTACTGGGTGACCTCATTGGAGCCCGTGTCAACCGTGCCGTCAGTGCACATTTCTGGAACCTGATCTGGGGTCACGGTATTTGAGATCAGGGTGCAAGCCCACGACTGGGACAGCTTCCAGGTGCCTTCTTCGAAGACGAATTCAACGTTTTCTGCCGTTTGTGAAGGCTCTTCTGGAACGGTGAAGTTAACCGTTGCCAAAACCGAGTCTGGAGAATAACCAGGGATAACTGGGTCTACAACCTCAAAGTTAGCGCCGGATTCTGCCTTGGAGGCTGCCATGGTCTCAAACAGCTCAGGCGCAGTTTCGCCACCCTGAACGGTCTTTACCTTGTCTTCTTCGGAAGCTGCAGAGTCCGTTGCGGTGGCCAAGATGGAGTTGAGGTCAGTGGCCGTTGGCAGTTCAGAAGACGCCGGAGCATCTGAGGATTCTTCGGCTTGGGTTTCTGGTGCTGCGCTTTCTGCGGAGTCTGCCGAATCAGATTCGGAATCAGACGAGCACGCAACCAGTGCGGTAGCAGCGGTGGCGGCTAGGAAGCCGGCGGTCAGTTTACGTAAAATCAACTAATCTCCTTCAACGGTTTTATTCTTCGTCAATCCTACCGGCCAGCTTGGTCGATAAAAGAACCCGCGTTGTAATTCACAGGGTTTCTTCAAACTTTTAACCAATGACTTTACGCCAATGCTTTAAGCTTGCTCTATGTCCAAAATCATTGCAGTAGTAGCAACCGGCGGCACCATTGCCTGCACCACTGATGCCAACGGGGCTTTAGTGCCCACCGTTTCCGCAGCTGAGCTAGTAGAAGCAGCACATGAGATATCTGCGCCATCCGACGTGGAGATCTCACCGGTTGATTCGGTGCGTCTGGATTCTTCGTCTTTATCGTTGACGGATCTAGACGATCTGATGCAGCGTGTGCACGCATTGCTTGCCGATGATTCCATCGCCGGGGTTGTTATTACCCACGGCACCGATTCCATGGAAGATACCGCGATGGCTTTGGAGCTTTTCCACACTGGTAAAAAGCCCGTGGTAATTACCGGCGCGCAGCGCTCTTTTGATCACCTTGAATCTGATGGCCCGCAAAACCTGGCGGATGCTATTTCTTATGCCGCGAACGGTGCGCCGGGGGTGAGCATCCGTTTTGGTGGGCTGACTATTCCTGCGCGCGGGGCTTTCAAAGCTCATACTTCCGCGCTGGAGGCGTTTCAAGCTACCTCGCAGAAAATCCGCACGCGCCCTACTCTCCCACTGGCCCCGCTAGCGGGTCAGGATGTTGTCATCATTTCCGCATGGCCCGGCGCGCCGCGCTTGCTTGTCGATGCCGCCGTTGCCTCCGGTATCAACGGCATCATTGTGGAGGGTCTGGGCTCAGGAAATATGGGCTCGGAGATGGGCGAAGGTGTCAAGGATGCCCTGGATGCCGGTATCCCCGTGCTTATTACCACGCGCGTTCCTGAAGGTTCGGTGACTTTGGCCTATGGCGGCGACGGCGGCGGGGCCACGCTTGCGCAGGCGGGTGCTTTGGGCACCGGTACTTTGCGCGCCGGGCAAGCACGCATGGTGTTGCTTGCGGCGTTGGCAACGGATACCGATGTAGCTTCCCTACTCTAGTTCTTCTAGCTCCTCTAAGTCCCAGGCTAAAGAGTCCACGGGATCGGCGGGTTGGAGCTTTTCATCGTCGGCTGCGAAAGACTTGAATGGGCCGGGTCCGGTGGCGCGGGTTTCAAAGCGCACGCTGACAAAGCCGTGGCCGGTTCCTTGGATCCAGCCGTGGCCATAGTCGGGGTGAAAGACATCTTGGGTGGCGTGCCAGGTGCGTTTGGTGGCTGTGGTGTCTTCTTCGAAGGTGATTTCGGTGCTGATGACGGCTTGGTCAAGTTCGGGGAATAGCACGTCTTGGCGCTCGGATTCTAGTCCCGAAAACCCTACGCCTACTAGGCGGATGGGCCCCAGTTCTGCTGGGTAGCGCGCAAGTGATTGCATGGCTTTGCGCAAGGTCGCAATATCGTCGGTGGCATAGCCAAGGGTTAAAGACCTGGTCTCACTGTGAAAATCTGCCATGCGCATTTTGACTGTGACGGTACGCGCCCCGCGTCCGTCTTTTAACAAGCGGCGGTGCGCACCGGTCAGGGCGCGTTCTAAAGCACCATCGACTTCGTCTTTGGTGGTGAGATCTTGCGGGTAAGTGTGCTCGGCGGAGACCGATTTGGATTCCGCGCGCGGGGCTACTGGGCGGTCATCGACGCCGCGAGCCATCATCCACAAGGACGGTCCGATAGTAGTGCCGAGAGTAATCTCGACTTCGCGTTGGCTCAACCGCGCAAGATCCCCGATGGTGTTCACGCCTATGGAATGCAGCTTGGTGGCGGTCACCGGTCCCACGCCCCAGAGTTCTTCCACGTCCAAGGGATGCAGCATTTCTTCTTGTTTTTCGGCGGGGATCACAAAGGCGCCATCGGGTTTGGCTTGGCCCGAGCCAATCTTGGCAAATTGCTTGCCGGAACCGGCGCCGATGGACGCGGGCAAACCGGTTTGTTCGCGGATTTCAGCGCGGATTTGATGCGCCCAGGCTTCGACTTCCTCGGCGCTGGCACCAACTAGTTCGGCTGGTTCCATGTATCCCTCATCGATACTGAGCTGTTCGATGAGATCGACGCGTTGTTGCAAGTAATGAAAGACGCGTTGCGATGCCAGCCGGTAGACCTCAAAGCGCGGGCGCACCACGACTGCTTTGGCGCCAATGAGTTGTTGGGCGCGGTACATCGGCATCGCGGAGCGCGCACCGTATTTGCGGGCCTCATAAGATGCGCCGGCTACCACACCACGCCCCGACATACCGCCGACCAAGACTGGTCGGCCCATTAAAGTTGGCCGGGTTAATTGCTCACAGGATGCGAAAAACGCATCCATATCTATGTGCAGAACCCAACGTTGCATACTTCTAAGTCTAGAAGCTCGCGGTCAAATCCCGAAGTTTCTGATAGCGGGCAACAGTTTCCGGGTTAGCTTCACCGCTATAGGTTGTCGTGCCGGCCAAATCCCACTGCGGTGGTGTATCCGCGCCAGATAATGCCCACGCTGCTTGACGGGCAGCACCCAAGGCGACATATTCGCCGGGTGCAGGCAAGATGACATCGACGCCGAAGATACTCGGGGCAAGCTGTTGCATCGCTTGACTGCGTGCGGCGCCACCGGTTAATAACACGCGCTTGGCCTTATGCCCCATGGCGTTCTCGACTGCTTCAATGGCATCGAGCATAGAACACAGCAGGCCTTCGACGACTCCGCGTGCGAAGTCCTCACGGGTGGTATCGGTGCGCAGACCGGTGAGTAATCCGCTGGCATGTGGGCGGTTGGGAGTGCGCTCGCCGTCGAAATACGGCAAGAGCGTTACAGAAGAATTACCCGCCAGCGCCATTTCGGAGAGCCCCTGATGGTCTACGCCTAAGAGATTGGCTGCAAAATCAAGCACCTTGGCGCCATTTAAGGTGCACGCCAGCGGCAAGTAGGCACCGGTTGCATCAGCGAAACCGGTGACCAAACCGTTTTCATCGTGCACGCTTTCTTTACTCCAGGCGCTCGCCACACCAGAAGTACCGACGGACACGCACACATCACCGGGCTGCAATTCTAAGCCCAGGGCGGCAGCCATATTATCGCCAGTACCCGCGGCAATCGCAGCACCCGAAGAAGTACGTCCCACAATCTCATTAGGCTCTGCAATACGCGGCAGTTTAACGCTATGGCCTAAGAATTGCTCAGCTAATTCGGGTAAGAAGCGGCGCTCGCGCGTGGAGTAATAGCCAGTACCGGAGGCATCACCGTGGTCGGTGGTAAATTCTTGGCGCTGACCTAGATGCCAGGTGAGATAATCGTGCGGCAGCACAACCTTCGAGACCCGCTGGGCATTATCCGGTTCATTATCGCGCAACCAGCGCAACTTGGTGCCGGTAAAAGAAGCCACCAGCACAGACCCCGTCAGGTCGACGGTCTTTTTGGGGCCACCTAATTCATCGACAAGCGCTGCAGCAGCATCAGCTGAGGACACGTCATTCCACAACATGGCATCACGCACGGTGTGATTATCTTTATCCAAGGCCACCATGCCGTGCTGTTGACCAGCAACGGCGACGGCATCAGCTTTCTTAAGCAGGCCATCGGTGGCCTTGTCCAGAGCCGCAATCCACTCCGCCGGATCTACTTGCGTCCCGCCTGGGTGGCTAGCACGAGCTTGATCTACGATTTCGCCTGAAGCAGCATCAACCAATACCGCTTTGCACGACTGCGTGGAAGAGTCAATGCCAAGAACATAAGTCATTGTGAATTCTCGCTCTATTTCTATTTCTGGCTACTTCAATACCGAAGGTGGCTGCAGCGTCGGAGTGGGCACGGATGTTTCAACAAGGTGAATGGTAGCGCCCGTATTCTTTAAAAGTGCGCGCTGGTCCGCATCTAAGTTGTTATCAATAATGATGTCATCAAATTCGCTCAGGCGCGCCACAAAATGCATGCCGACATTATCGAATTTCGAGGAATCAGACACCAAAATCTTGCGCGTACCTAGACGCACAAAAGCAGATTTGGTAATCGCCGCGTCTTCATCCGGGTGATAAATACCGGCCGCATTAATGCACGTGGTCGAGACAATCGACACCGTCGCATTGAGCCTTTCTACCGCGGAGCACGTCGCTTGGCCTAGAAAAGACCCCGTCTCATGGCAAAACCTTCCGCCCGCACCAGTTAACAACACCTGCGGGGCTTGCGCAGATACCTGCTGCATCACCCGCAAGGAATGGGTAATAATCCCCATCGGGCGTGCTTCTAGGACATCTGGGACGCAGTATTCAACCGTGGTGGAATCATCTAAAGCCACGATATCGCCAGCATTAATAAGCGCTGCTACATGCGCAGCGAGTGCCTTTTTCACCGCGATATTAGTTTCACGGCGGGTAGAAACATTAGTTTCGGCAAACTCTGGCTCGACAAACTCCGCGCCACCGCGCACCCGTTCAATCAGGCCTTCTTCGGCCAAAGCATCTAAATCGCGGTGGATAGTCATAATGCTGACACCTAAGCGTTGCGCCAGGTCATCTACCCGCGCATGCCCGTGTTCACGCACGGTAGTTACTATCTCCGCGCGCCGGGATTCTACGGGGCTAGACATGGATGCACCTTTACTTTCATCACTAGTTCTGTGAATTTTAACATCAATTACGTTATTTATAACATCATTTTGTTAAATCCGTGTTAGTTTTAACAGCATCACGAAATGTGACGGTGTCCTACACTGAAACGGAGTCTATTACATGTCACAGGAACCATTAACCGAAAGACTTGGTATCCCGCGCGCACTCATCTGGGGCTTCATCGGCCTAGCAATCTTCATGATTGGCGATGGTGTCGAAACCAATATCTTAGAACCTTTCCTTTCATCCGAGCACGGCTTTACTGTCTCCCGCGCTGGCCTTTTGGTCACGCTCTATGGCATCGCGGTTGCAATTGCTGCATTCTTCGCCGCTGCGCTATCAGACCTGTGGGGCCCACGCCGCGTGATGGCATTGGGCGCTGGCGTCTGGGTCGTCTTTGAGCTCGCCTTCTTGCTCCTTGCACTGACCAGCAGCTCCACCACCCTGATTTTCCTAAGCTATGGCCTGCGTGGCTTTGGCTATCCACTCTTCGCCTATGGCTTCTTGGTGTGGATTACCGCAGTCTCCCCTGCTGAAAAGCTCGGCACGGCAACCGGCTGGTTCTACGTCGCCTTCTCCGCCGGCCTCCCGACGTTGGGCGCGCTGACCGCGACAGTATCCATGGCGTGGTTTAACTTAAGCTTCTATGAAACCTTGTGGGTCTCCCTCGTGCTGGTGATCATCGGTGCGGCGTGCGCGCTCATCGGTGTCAAAGAACGCATCGGCCGCAAGGCACTGGTTGAAAACCCTGAAGACGTCTCTGAGACTCTCGGTGCTTCTTTCAAGCTGCTCATCAAAGACCGCCGTGCACGTTTTGTGGTCTACATCCGCACCATCAATTCCATCCCCACCTACGCCATGGCGGTCTTCTTCCCTGCCTACTTCACTGAGCGCTTAGAGTGGCCGCTGGCATGGTTTTTGATTCTCACCACCGTGATTTACGCAGTCAACCTGCCCTTTAACCCCTTCTATGGCCGTATCGGCGATAAGTTCGGCTGGTCCAAAACCACCGTGTGGGCCGGCGCCGTATCTTGTGGCGTGACCTTGGCTTTGGTCTATTTCGTCCCCATGCTCTCTGTCGAAATCGGCCTGCCGGATGGCCTCGGCTTTGCCCTGACCTTGGCCTGCGGCGCACTCTTCGGTGTCTCCCTGGCAGGTTTCGTGCCACTTTCCCCCATCGCTGTCTCCCTCAACCCAGAGCGCCCCGGTGCCGCCATGGCTGCCTACAACCTCGGCGTCGGTGGCGCAGTAGCAGCAGGTCCTGCACTCGTTGCCATCTTCTACCCACTCGTTGGCGCAACCGGGCTTATCTTTATCTTCCTCGCGCTATTTGCCGCCGCCGCATTCATGGCACACAGCCTGCGCGGTACCCAGCCCGGATTTGACGGCGTGCCTGCTGTAAAAACCCTTTCTGAAGTTTCTGAAGTATCCAAAGGAGCCTAATTTTTTATGACTACCACTCAACTTTCCCAAGCAAACCTCAACGAGCTCCCAGTTCAGGGCCCAGAATATGACCGCTCGCAGGTCACTGCTGGAGTCGTGCACTTCGGTGTCGGTGGGTTCCACCGTGCGCACCAGGCGTTGTACATCGATAAGCTCATGCGCCAAGGCGAAGCCATGGACTTCGGCATCATCGGCATGGGTGTAATGCCCAGCGATATCCGCATGCGCGACGCACTCAAGTCCCAGGACTTTCTCTACACGCTGACGGAAAAGACTCCCGATGGCCAGCAATCCTCGCGCGTGATTGGCTCCATCATTGATTACCTGTACACCCCGGAAGATCCTGCCAATGCCGTCGCAGTGCTTGCCGATGCTTCCATCAAGATCGTTTCTCTAACCGTTACCGAGGGAGGGTATAACTTTGACCACGTGCGCGGTGAATTCAACTTTGACAACCCACAGGTAGCTGCCGATATCGCTGACTTGAAGGCTGGCAAGACCGATGCGTTGCGCACCTTCTATGGCCTTATCACCGCAGGACTGATAGCCCGGCGCGCTGCAAACACCGTGCCTTTTACCGTGATGTCTTGCGATAATATCCAGGGCAATGGCGAGATGGCACACCGCATGTTCCTAAGCTTTGCTGGTGCAATCGACGCGGAACTTGCCACCTGGATTGATGAGAACGTGCCATTCCCGAATTCCATGGTCGACCGCATTACTCCTGAGACCACCGATGCCGACCGCGAGGACCTTGACTACGTCGATGCCTGGCCTGTGGTCTGTGAGGACTTCACCCAGTGGGTACTAGAGGATAAATTCGCTGCTGGTCGCCCAGCCTTCGACAAGGTTGGCGTGGAACTAGTCCAAGACGTTGTCCCTTATGAGTTGATGAAGCTGCGTTTGCTCAACGCCTCGCACCAGGGCCTATGCTACTTCGGCTACTTGGCTGGACACCGCTACGTCCACGACGTCATGGCCGATCCACGCTTTGCCGAATTCTTGCTGGCGTACATGGAAGATGAAGGCACTCCTTCCCTGCGCCCACTGCCGGGTGTGGATTTGGATGCCTACCGCCACCAGCTGATCGCACGCTTTGGTAACGCTGCGATTAAAGATACCGTGGCTCGCCTATGTGCGGAATCTTCTGACCGTATCCCGAAGTGGCTATTGCCAGTCGTGCGTGAAAACCTCGAATCCGGCCAAGCGCCGGTCACCTTGTCGGCAGCGATTGTTGCCTCCTGGGCGCGCTATGCCGAAGGCGTCGATGAGCACGGCGAAGCAATTGCTATCAATGACCGCATGGCCGATCGCCTGAAAGAAAATGCCTCCGGTAACCACGAGGATATCCTGGCATTTCTGCGCGACCGCGAAGTCTTTGGCGACTTAGTCGACAACGAAGAGTTCACCACCGCTTATGCCGATACGCTGCGCAGCCTGCACGAGGTTGGCTCCGAAGCCACCTTGGACAAACTGCTTGCCGCACGCAATTAGTTGCGAACTAATTGCGCTTAGTTACGGCGCAGCGCCACCGCGGCCATGATCAGCACGATGCCGATCATCTCTGCGGGCGTTAGCCACTGCCCCAAAGCTATCGCGCCGATAATGGCTGCGACCACCGGCAAGATAGCTTGCAGCAGGGCAAACAGACTCGGTCCTGCCATGCGCAGGACAACCTGGTCTAAGCCATAAGGGATGGCTGCCGATAAAAGGCCCAAACCTGCGGCAAGACCCACAATCGTAATTCCCGGAATTCCTGGGTCTTCGGGCCACATCAGCCACATCACCGGCAAAGCCAAAAGGCCGGCGTAGCTAAAGCCCACGGCCATGGATTGCCGGGAATTTTCTCGATCTGCGGCAATATGGCTGGAGATGACAATATAGCCGGCCCAAAATAACCCGGCCGTCAATGCCCACAGGATGCCGATCGCGTTATCCGACCACGTGGCACCAGAAATCACGAGCACGCCCAACGCGGCAAAAGCCAACGCTGCCCAGTCGCGTGCGCGTTTCGAACCCCACGCCGCCACGACGATGGGTCCTAAAAATTCAATCGCTACGGCAGTGCCCATGGGGATGTGATTAAGCGATTGATAAAAGGACATATTCATCGCCATGGTCATCACGCCATAGATAGCAGCATTACGCCCTGCTACCCCGCCGAAAGCACGCCATTTGGGCCGGTATAAAACCAGCAGGATAACCCCGGCCGCTGCGACGCGAAACCACGCGACGATAAACGGCGAAAAGCTTTCAAAGAGCCCCACCGCCACCGCAGCACCCGCGTACAAAGACGCACCGGATACTGCCATGACCGCGGGCGCCGCGAGACTTTCCTGACCCTGACTATTCACATTCGGAATACTACTAGGTGGCAGCGTTGAGCAGACATCCCGATTGCTCTCACGCCTGCTGCCCTCACTCCTGTTGCCCGCGGGAGTCTTGCGAACCCGAGCGTTGCACATGCGCGCGAAGGATTGCTTGCGCAGTCATCGCCACTACCGCATTGTCATCAGCAGTCAGGCTCGCCAGAATGCCTTCGGCATCGGTGTCTCGAAATTCCGCTAGGGCTTGCACCAGGCGCACCCGCTGGGCGGTTGCCAGCGAAAGATCATGCACAAGCTTATCGATACGCCCCACGGCCCGATCGCGCCAGCTGGTTGCCTGCGCTAAGACTTCCGCGGCATCGGTGTCATGGTCGCCTTCGACAATCATGATGAATAGTTCTTCGAAGGTATCTTCCCCACCGCGCTCGCCCAGAACCAGTGACACGGTACGACGCACTTCTACAGAATCATCATCTAGAGCTTGAAGCAGAAAATCTTCTGGATTATCTGTTTGTGCAAGGATACGTACGGCACGCAGGCGCACCTGCGGTTGTTCATGGTTTAGACCCCGTGCGATTTCTTCCAGGGCCAACTCCCGGGCGCCGTCGTCGGTGCTCCCCTGGGTTCGCAGCACTGACCACGCCAAGGCACCTGCGACATTGGGATTTTCCTCGCTCAAGGCCAAGCGCGCGATTTGACGGATATCCACACCTGGGGCAAGCCGCATCGCGGAATCTTGGCGCCGCGAGGGCGAGGGCGAACGCAGGTTATGCAAGAGGTTGACTACCTCCAGTGCTGCTTGCCAATCGGTGGCCGCAGATGCTTTGACTGCGCGGAGTTTGTCATAGAGGCGTTTTTCTTCACGCAGGCGGTGCTGTGAGTGCACAATCAGCTCATCGATAACCGCAGGAAAAGAAAACTCCTTATCCTCGAGTGCACTTTTTACTTCCGCTACAGATAGTCCCAGCCCGCGGAGCCCTTCGATGTGAAAGACTCGCTCCACATCACCATCGTCATAGTCGCGATACCCAGCGGTACTGCGCGCACTAGGCGCTATAAGCCCGTGCTTTTCGTAATAGCGCAACATGCGCGCACTTACTCCGGTCAGCTGAGCAATCTCGCCAATGAGCATGCTCTTAGTCTTGCCCATGTGCTGGGTACAGGGCAACCTTTCGGGCCAAATCGAGGTTGCTGTGCGCGGCGCTGGTGGGGTCATCGAAAAGCGCAAGTGCTGTACTTGTCTGCATCGCTATTGCCTCGAGGTGTGCGCGAGCAGGAGCTCCGAGTGCAACAAGCGCGCGGTTTAAGCTGCGCTGGGTCTCGGCATCTCCGCGGCCTAACTCCTGGATGAGCTCTGTGACCAAGGCATTTACTTTCGCCTCTGGAACTGCGGCAACAGCCACTCGCCACGCGGTGGTGCGGATGGCAACATCGGCATCGTGAAGCATCTCTGCGCGCAACACCGACCAGGTATCCGGGTGTCCTATTTTGCTCAACGTGTGCAGCACCTGAGCGCGGGCCTGCGGATCATCAAGCGCTGCTGCTAACAGCGGAAAGCTCTCATCGTGGGGATGACGAGTAATAGCCCAGGTGAGCATGTCGCGGACGAAAAAGTCCGGCTCTTTCCCCAGTTGTTCAATAAGTACTGGTAAATCGCCGGACTGTGGGTTAGACCCCATCATCAGTGCACGGCGCAGGCGTGTAGAAGAATTCATATCTTCATCACACAGCCTGACACCGTGTCAAGGTCAATTAGGACCTTAGTTCTTTGCCACCTTCGCTCTCACACCGGAGAGCACCTCATGGGTCTCACCCTCGAAAGCATCAGTGGTGACCTCAAAGGAGGTTGCCAAAGTCTCTGCTGCGATGTGGTCAGCGTGACGGATTGCCCATTCCTTCTTGTCTTCTGGGACAGAAAGGATCACGCTGATGCGGTCGGAGACCTCAAAGCCAGATGCCTTACGGGCATCCTGCAGG